>Ga0082335_1000854_pt1 | contig 71518 bp, 79 predicted proteins | sample Subgrocontami58m_FD_72375 | JGI IMG/M metagenome (GOLD analysis project Ga0082335, IMG submission 72375) | Subsurface groundwater microbial communities from S. Glens Falls, New York, USA - GMW37 contaminated, 5.8 m (SPADES assembly) (version 2) ... | reverse complement strand
GCCGCTCGTCGGCGTCTCCAACGACGCGCTCGTGCTGACCCGGCGGGCCGCCGGCCGGAGGCCGATCTTCAGCGGCCTCGAGCGCGGGCTGCCGCCGGGCCTCGCGCCTCGCGACGAGCGGCTGCTGGCGGCGTTCAAGCAGCGCTACGAGCGGCTCTGCGAGGCGTCGGCGCGGCTCTCGCTCGAGCGCCTCTGCGAGCAGGTCGTGGCCGAGCACGACTACGACCTCGCCGTGCTCGCCCAGTGGGACGGCTCACGCCGCTACGCGAATCTCCGCAAGCTCGCACGGCTTGCCCGCTCGTTCGAGGAGCTGCGAGGGGCGGACATCGAGGGCTTCGTCCGCTTCGTCGCCGAGCAGGAGGCCGTCGGCGCGCGCGAGCTTGAGGCGGTCGCCGAGGAGGAGGGGGCGGATGCGGTCCGCCTGCTGACGATCCACGCCGCGAAGGGTCTCGAGTTCAAGGTCGTGATCGTCGCCGACGCGGGACGCGAGAAGGCGCCGCCCTCGCCCGACGAGATCCTCTGCCTCGCCGACGGGCGGTTCGGCTTCCGGGTCGCCGACCCCGCGACCGACCGGCGCGCCGGGGCATTCGACTACGAGGCCGTCAAGGAAACCCGCCGGGCCGAGGAGGAGGCCGAGCGGCTGCGCTTGTACTACGTCGCGATGACGCGCGCGATCGACCGGCTGATCGTCTCGGGAGCGATCGGCGGGCGAAGCGCGGCGGAGGAGCGGACGCCGATCGGCTGGGTGCTCTCGCGGCTCGACGCCGGCGCCGAGCTGGACGCCGCCGGGGACGGCCCCGTCGAGCTCGAGCGCGGCGGCGCGCGGCTCGTGCTGCGCCTCAACCGCTTCGTTCCCGGCGTCGCGGACGAGCCCCCTGGGGAGAGCTTCGAGGTGGCGGCCGCCACCGAGGAAGGCCAGCTGCCCCTCTTCACCCTCGGCAGCGTGGGGGAGGGCGCGCCTGCTGCGCCGGCGCTCGCGGAGCTGCCGCCCATGCCTGCGCCGCCCCTCCACCGTGTGCGCAGGCTCTCCTACAGCGCGCTTGCGTTGTTCGAGCGCTGCTCCTACCGCTACTTCGCGGAGCGGGTGACCGGCATGCGGCCGACCGATCTGCGAGGCGCTCGCCCCGGCAGCGGGCTCGCCGCGACCGAGATCGGCGACGCGGTCCACCGTTTGCTCGAGCTCGTGGATCTGACGGATCCGCGCCCGCCCGACGTCGAGCTCGCCCGGGGGTGGTATGCGGGCGCCAGCAGCGAGGAGCTGGAGCGGATCGCGGCGTTCGTCAACTCGTACTGCGTCTCCGAGCTCGCCCGGCGCGTCGCCGCGCTGCCCGGCGCGCGCCCGGAGCGACCGTTCGCGTTCGAGCACGACGGCGTGCTGCTGCACGGCCGGCTCGACGTGCTCCAACGGGAGGGGGCGCGCGCGCTCGTCCTCGACTACAAGACGAACGCGCTCGGCGAGCGGACGCCCGAGGAGGTCGTCGAGAGCGAGTACCGGCTGCAGCGGCTCGTCTATGCGCTCGCCTGCTTCCGCGACTGTGCGGACGAGGTGGAGGTCGTCTACGCGTTCCTCGAGCGGCCCGACGCCGTCGTCACGACGATCGTCCGCCGCGAGCAGGCTGCCGAGCTGGAGGCCGAGCTGTCGGCTGCGATTGCACGGATCGCCGAGGGTGAGTTCCGGCCGACGCCGAGCGACTTCGCCTGCGCGGGGTGCCCGGCGCTCGACGTCGTCTGCGCCGGGCCGCGGCTCCGCGGCTGATGGCGCGTAGCTTCGTCGCCGAGGCGCGTCGGCGCGGGCTCGGCCGCCGCCGCGAGCGGGTCGGCCCGATCGTCGAGCGGCTCGCCGCGGAGCACGCCGATGCGCGGATCGCGCTCCGCTTCGGCTCGGACCTCGAGCTGCTGGTGGCGACGATGCTGTCGGCGCAGACGACCGACGTGAACGTGAATCGCGTCACGGGGCCGCTTTTTCGCAAGTACCGGCGGCCGCAGGACTACCTCGCAGTGCCGCAGGAGGAGCTCGAGCGGGACATCTTCCAGACCGGCTTCTTCCGGCAGAAGGCGAAGGCGATCCGCGGCACCATGCGCGTTCTGCTCGAGGAGTTCGACGGCGACGTGCCACGGCGGCTCGAGGAGCTCGTCCGTCTTCCCGGCGTCGCGCGCAAGACGGCGAACGTCGTCGCCGCCGAGCTCGGCCACGCGCAGGGGATCGTCGTGGACACGCATGTGCGCCGGCTCTCGCAGCGGCTCGGCCTCAGCAAGGAGGACGATCCCGTGAAGATCGAGCGCGACCTGGCGCGGCTCGTCCCGCGTGCCGACTGGCACCGGTTTCCTCACCTGTTGATCTGGCACGGCCGCCGCGTCTGCGCCGCGCGGGCGCCCCGCTGCGAGGACTGCGTGCTCGCGGACATCTGCCCGTCGTCGCGTGTGCCCTAGTGCCAGGCACGAGACATGTCCCCGGCGGCCATGTTCTAGGGGGCAGTCCCTCGGACGCGGCCACAGCGGCCGCGTCCGGCGCGGCGCCGTCGTCCCTAGCCGGGGGCGAGCGCGACGAGCAGCCCGCCGTCCTCGTCGTAGGCGGGGAAGACGTCGGCCACCACCGGCTTCACGACACCCGCGCGCGAACGCAGCTCGAGCCGCTCGCCGAGCCGGCGTACGCCCCACTCGAGCGCGAGCGCGAACGGGTCACCCTGCGCGGAGAAGCCGCCGAGGCCGAGCGCCGCGACGACGTCCTTGCCCATCAGCTCCCCTTCGCGGAAGCCTGTCAGCTCGAAGACGCCGCGCCCGGCGGCGAGGATCCGCCCGTCCCGGTCGCAGGCGATCAGCCCGGCGTTGGGCGAGGGGTAGTAGTCGTCGAGCAGCTCGAAGAGGAAGCCGAAGCCGCAGCGCTCGCACGCGACGGCCTGGTCGAGCAGGCCCTGGCGGCCGTCACGGTCGAGTGACCGTTGCTTGCAGTTTGGGCAGATGAAGAACGGCACCGCTCCAGCGTAGCGGGGACTAGAGCCACTTCTTCCATCTGAAGAACGCGAGCTGGGCGAGCGTCGAGACGACGATCACCGCCCACGAGAACCAGTAGCCGATCCCCCAGGCGAGCTCCGGCATGTGCTCGAAGTTCTGGCCGTAGACGCCGACGATGAACGTCGGCAGGAGCAGCAGCGACGCGGTAACCGTGAGCTTCTTGACGACCTCGTTCTGCTCGTGGGCGATCCGCGCCTGCTGGTGGTCGCGGGCGCTCGCGAGCAGGTCGCGGGCGAGATCGAGCGACTCGGTCGCCCGCAGCAGCTTGTCGTGCGCGTCGGCGAAGCTCCTCTCGACCGTGCGCGGGAACACGTCGTCGCCACCGGCGTCGAGCCGGCCGTCGACGACTCGCCGGACCGCGTCGCGTGTGGGGGAGAGCGTCACGCGGACGTGGAGGAGGTCGTGTCTGAGCCCGGAGAGGCGGGCGCGCACGCGCTCACTCGGCCACTCCTCGATCCGCTCCTCCAGCTCGTCGATCTCGTCATCGAGACTCTCGACGACGCTCAGGTAGCGCTCGGCGACCTCGTCCACGAGGCCATGCACGGCATCGGCGGTGCTCCGCGAGGGGTGGCGTGCGAGCACCTCTCTGATCGCAGCCGGCTCGAACGGCGGGTCGCCCGCGGGTGTCTTGCGCACGGTGACGAGGCACTCGGCCGTGAGCACGAAGTCGACCTCCTGGTAGAAGAGACGGTCGTGCTCCGGTTCGGCCACCGGGGCGAGGAGGACGCCCAGAACGTAATCATGGCGCCCTTCGAGCGCGGGGCGGGGCTCCCGCCCGGCGATGTGGGGTGCGAGCAGCTGGCCGAGAGCGCGGGAGTCCAGCTCGACCGGCGCAGCGGCGAGCAGGTCGTCGCGGGTCGGGTCGAGGAGGTCGATCCAGCGCGCCGGCTCGGTCACGGGGCGAGCGTAGCGCCGCGCCCGGTCGGAACTGCCTAGGCGGCGGCGGAGGGAGACGTCTCGCGGCCGCGCTGGGCCGCGAGGAAGCGCTCGGCGTCGAGCGCCGCTGCGCAGCCGGAGCCGGCGGCCGTGACTGCCTGGCGGTAGACGTGGTCCTGCACGTCTCCGGCCGCGAAGACCCCGGGGATGTTCGTCTCCGTCGTCTTGCCGTGCGTCACGAGGTAGCCGTTCTCGTCGTGGTCGAGCCAGTCGAGGAAGAGCCCCGTCGTCGGGTCGTGGCCGATTGCGACGAAGAAGCCGTCCGCCGCGAGGTCGCTCGTCTCGCCGGTGGTCACGTTGCGCAGGCGCACCCCCGTGACCTTGCTCTCCTCGACCCCGAGCACCTCCTCGACGACCGAGTTGAGCACGAACTCGATCCTGTCGTTCGCGCGGGCACGGTCGACCATGATCTGCGAGGCGCGGAACTCGTCACGGCGGTGGACGAGGTAGACCTTGCTCGCGAATCGTGCGATGAAGCTCGCCTCCTCGAGCGCCGAGTCGCCACCGCCCGCGACCACCACGACCTTGTCCTTGTAGAAGAAGGCGTCGCAGGTGGCGCAGTAGGAGACGCCGCGCCCCTGCAGCGCGACTTCGGACTCGAGTCCGAGCTGGCGCGCGGTCGCGCCCGTCGCGACGATCACCGTCTCGGCCAGATGGACGTCGTCGCCGACGTACACCTTGAACGGGCGCTCCGAGAGATCTACCCGGGTCACGTCGTCCGTCACGAACTCGGCGCCGAAGCGCTCGGCCTGGCGCCTGAAGTCCTGCATCATCGCCGGGCCGAGCACGCCGTCGGCGTACCCGGGGTAGTTCTCGACGTCGCTCGTGATCATCAGCTGTCCGCCCCAGTTGAAGCCCTCGATCACGAGCGGTCCGAGATTGGCGCGGGCGGTGTAGAGGGCGGCGGTGTACCCGGCCGGTCCCCCGCCGATGATGATCGCGTTGCGAACGTCGCTCACTGCTGCTCCTTCAGTCTCTGGGCCGCATATCGCGACCTAATCTACTCAACGCGGCGGAGGCTTCGGGTGTTCCGCGACCCGCTTCGGGGTCGTCGGAACGCGGTAGAATCGAGGTGCGTAGAGGGGAATGACAACGACCACGATCAGCTGGGACGTCCTTCGTGAGCTGGCGGCGGTGCGGGCAGCCAGGGGTCGCGTGATCAGCCTCTACGTCGATCTGAGCCCGCGCGTCGCTCCGAACATCGGCGATGTCCGGACGCGCGTCCACGCACTCCTCGACGAGGGCTCGAAGCCCGAGCGAAACGGAGGCACAGGTCTCGCTCACGAGGGCCGGGAGGCGTTGCTGGCCGACCTCGAGGGCCTGCAGGACCACTTCGAGCGCGAGTTCGACCGCGACGGCGCCTCGGGCGTGGCGGTGTTCGCCTCCCGGCTCGACGACCTCTGGCGCGTGCTGCCGCTTTCGGAGCGCGTGCCCGACGCCGTCCGCGTGGGCGCCGAGCTCTACCTTGCGCCGCTGGTGCCTCTCGTCGGCGGGACCGACGGCGCGCTCGTTGCCGTGGTCGGCCGAGAGCAGGGCCGGCTCTACCGCCTGCATGCGGGACACTTGGTAGAGATCGCTGACCGCGCCGACGAGATCCCCGGCCGCCACGACCAGGGCGGGTGGTCGCAGTCCCGCTTCCGGCGCCACATCGAGAACCTCGCCCAGGGCCATCTGCGCGCCGTCGCCGGCCAGATCGACCGCAGCCTCCGCGCGTCCGGCCGGACGCAGCTCGTGATCCTCTGCGGCGACGAGGCGCGGGCCGAGTTCGCGGGCCTGCTCTCGGCCGAGGTTGCCGCTGCAGTCGTCGGCTGGGGCCAGGTCGAGGCGCATGCCGCGGCCGGCGAGATCGCGGCGGTGGCGCTGCCCCTGCTCGAGGCCGCGCGCGCCGCACGTGAGGCCGAGGCGGTCGAGCGCTGGCGCGACGAGCTCGGCCGGGGCGCACGGGCGGTCGCCGGGGCCTCGGCGACGCTCGACGCGGCCTCGGACGGACGCGTCGAGCTGCTGCTCTTCGAAGCGGGCGCTCGAACGCAGGGTTTCCTCTGCAGGGTCTGCGGCCGCGCCTCCGCCGACGGCGGCGCATGTCCGCTCGACGGCACGGCGCTGGAGCCGTGTGGCGACGGGATCGACCTCGCCCTCCGGTTGACGCTCGTGCACGGTGGCACGGCACTCGCGGTACCGCTCGGGGTGCTCGCGGGCGCCGACGGCATCGGCGCCGTGCTCCGCTACTCGACCTAGGCTGCGTCGAGCGCGCGCGGGCCCGCGTGCATGGGCTCGGCGAGCTCGGGAGCGACCGGCTCGCGCGGCTGCCTGTCGATCGGCTCGATCTCGGGCAGCGCCTGGCCGACGATGCCGTGCTCGGTCAGGCGGCGCCCGGTGACGAGGACGCGCGACTCGAGCGCGCCGAGAGTGTTGTTGAAGTGCCCCACTGCGCCTCCGAGGCTCTTGCCGAGTGAGTGGAAGTGACCCGCCATCGTCGAGACGCGGTCGTAGAGCTCCTGACCGAGCTCGTGCACCTGGCGTGCGCTCTGCGCGACCGTCTCCTGCTGCCACGTCGCCGCGACGGTGCGGAGGATGGCGAACAGGAGCGCCGGCGAGGCCGGGATCACGTTCGCGCGCCAGGCATCCTCGTTCAGCGTCGAGTCGTGCTCGTTCGCGACGCGCAGGAAGGACTCGTCCGGGAGGAACATGACGACGAAGTCCGGTGACGGCTCGAACTGGCGCCAGTACGCCTTCGCGGACAGCTTGCCGACGTGGTCGCGAACCTGCCGTGCGTGGTCGGCCAGCCGCTGCGCGCGGAGCGTCTCGTCCTGGGTCTCCCAGGCGTCGAGGTACGCCGACAACGGCACCTTCGCGTCCACGACGACGTGCTTGCCGCCCGGGAGCCGGACGACGAGGTCGGGCCGCAGCAGCGTTCCCTCGCCGTCGCGCGTGCTCGACTGAAGAGTGAAGTCGCAGTGCTCGACGAGGCCGGCCGCTTCGATCACGCGCTTCAGCTGAACCTCGCCCCAGCGGCCCCGGACGTGCGGCGCGCGCAGCGCGGTGACGAGCGCCCCTGTCTCGGTCTTGAGCCGCTCCTGCCCGTCGCGCAGGGTCGCGAGCTCCTGGCGCAGAGCGCCGAACGCACGCTCGCGCGCCTGGTCGAAGATCTTCACCTGGCCCTCGACCTTCGTCAGCGACTCCTTCAGAGGGCCGACCGTGCCCTGCAGCTTCGTCTCCGCGAGCGCGAGGAACGACTCGTTGTTCTCCTTCAGAGCTTCGGCGGAGAGCGCCTTGATCGTCGTCGAGACCTTCTCGTCGAACGAACGGCGCTCGACCTCGAGCTCGGCTCGCACGCCGGCCAGCTCCTGGCCAAGTGCATCGCGCGCGCGGACGGCGGGCCGCAATACGAGCCAGGCGGCGGCGGCGCCGAGCATGAGACCGCTGAGGAGGCCGATGAGCAGCATGGGGCGAAGAAGCGTAGAGGGGCCATCGGACGGAGCCGGACGGGCGTTGCCGGCTGCTAGAGTCGCCCGCGCAATGGCCCGGAAAGACCGCGTTCCCTCCCCGCCGCGCCGCCCCCAAGGGCCGAAGCAGCGTTCCGAGGCGTCCACCCCGTCCGACGTCAGGCGGATGCGGCTCGTCCTGGGCACCTTCGCACTCACCGGCGTCGTCGGTGCGGCCGCCGTGATCGGCTTCCTCGTGCTCGGCGGCGGAGGATCGCCCGGCGTCGTCACCGCGATGAAGGACGCAGGCTGCACCCTCGAGAGCTTCGCGGCGCAGGCGCGCACGCACCTGTCCGACGAGAACGCGAAGCCGAAATGGAACTCGTTCCCGCCGACGAGCGGCCCTCATCTCAGCCAGGCGGCCGTCTGGGGCGCCTACGACGAGCCGCTGAACCAGGTGCAGGTCGTGCACAACCTCGAGCACGGCGGCGTCGCGATCCAGTACGGCGACAAGGTGCCGGCCGAGACGGTCGCCCAGCTCAGGTCGTTCTACGACGGCTCCCCGAACGGTCTGCTCCTCGCGCCGCTGCCGAAGCTCGGCCGCGACATCGCGCTCACGGTGTGGAACGCCCAGGCCGACACGCCTGGTGAGCAGGGCAAGCCCGGCCGCGGCATCCTCGCCAAATGCCGGGTCTTCTCCGAGAAGGCGTTCAGCGAGTTCCTCGCCGCGTACCGGGGCAAGGGCCCCGAGCGGATCCCGCTCGAGAACTTAGCGCCCGGCACCTAGACTCGCCTCCTGCCGGGGTGGCGGAACGGTAGACGCGGCCGGCTTAAAACCGGCTGTCCTACGGGACGTGCGGGTTCGACTCCCGCCCCCGGCACTCAACGGAAGCTTCTCCGAGCCGCTGCGGAGAGTTAACGCGCACCTTGCCTGCGCTTTACCCGGCGCCGCGTACGGTGGGCCCGTCAGTCACCCGAGGAGAAGGAGCCACCGTTGAGGAAGTCTGCACTCGCTCTCGCCCTGTCGCTCGCCGCGCTCGCCGTTGCGGTCCCAGTCGCCACGTCGCAGTCCGGAGCTGCTCTCCGGCGCGAGTCCGGCAACGTGGTGAAGCTGACCGCGCTGAAGGCCGGACTTGCCTTCGACAAGAAGACCGTCACCGCCAAGGCGGGCAAGGTGACCATCGTGTTCACGAATCTCTCGCCGCTTCCCCACAACGTGGTGCTCGAGCAGGGCGAGAAGCCGTTCGGCGGCACGAAGACGATCGCGACGGGCAAGACGACCGCGGTCCTCACGTTGAAGAAGGGCGAATACCGCTTCTACTGCAACGTCCCGGGCCACGAGGATGCCGGGATGTCGGGGAAGCTGATCGTCTCCTAGGAGACGCGCGTCGTTTCCCCTCTCCGACGCGCCCCGGCGCGGGGCCGCCCCCACGGCCCCGCGCCTCCCCCTTTTCGGGCGGTCGCTCGCATACACTGCCGCCCGGTGACCAGCACCCCGTCGCTCATGCCGCAAACGCCGCTCGAATGGGACGTCCCGCTCTTCCGGATGGCGGTGGCGCAGTTCGAGCAGGCGCTGCCCTACGCCGATGTCCCTGCCACGATCGCCGAACGGCTCCGCTATCCCGAGCGGGCGGTCATGTTCAGCGTGCCCGTGCACCTGGACGACGGCGGCTTCGCGGTCTTCCCCGCCTACCGCGTGCAGCACTCGATGGTGCTGGGCCCGACGAAGGGCGGCATTCGCTACGACCCCGACGTGACGCTCGGGGAGTGCGCCGCGCTCGCCTGCTGGATGACCTGGAAATGCGCGCTCATGCGGCTGCCGTACGGCGGCGCGAAGGGCGGCGTGCGCTGCGCTCCGAGGGAGCTCTCGCTCGGCGAGCTGGAGCGGACGACCCGCCGTTTCACGTCCGAGCTGATGACGGTGATCGGGCCGCAGGAGGACATCCCCGCCCCGGACATGGCCACGAACGAGCAGACGATGGCCTGGATGATGGACACGTACTCGATGCAGAAGGGGTACGCAGTGCCCGAGATCGTCACCGGCAAGCCGATCTCGATCGGCGGCTCGGTGTTCCGGGCCGAGGCGACGGGCGTCGGGGTCGTGATGGTGATCGCGCGCGCGTGCGAGCGCCTCGGCTGGGAGCTTGCCGGCCGGCGCTGCGTCGTGCAGGGCTTCGGCAACGTCGGCGGCGTGGCCGCTGCGGAGCTCCAGTCGCGCGGGGCGACCGTGATCGCGGTCTCGGATGTCTCCGGCGGGCTCGTCGACGAGGCCGGCCTCGACGTGCCCGCGCTCATGGCCTACGCGGCCGAGCAGGGCTCGCTCGAGAGCTGGCCGGGCGGCCGCCGCGTCTCGAACGCGGAGCTGCTCGAGCTGACGTGCGACATCCTCGTCCTGGCGGCGCGCGAGGATCAGCTCCACGCCGGCAATGCGCCGCGCATCCAGGCACAGCTGGTCGCCGAGGGCGCCAACGGCCCGACCTCGATCGAGGCAGACGCGATTCTCGCGGCGCGCGGCATCCCCGTCCTGCCGGACATCCTCACGAACGCGGGCGGCGTGACCGTCTCCTACTTCGAGTGGGTGCAGGACATCGGGCGTCTGTTCTGGGGCCGCGAGGAGATCCGCTCGAAGCTGACCGACAAGATGAACGACGCCTTCGACCGTGTCTGGGCGCTCTCCGAGGCGCACGGCATCACGCTGCGCACCGCGTCGCTCGTCGCCGGCATCCACGAGGTCGCGAGCGCGCTCGAGCTTCGCGGCATCTATCCGTAGCCATGAGCGACCGCGTTCGCGATGCGATGCTTCCCGCCCCACGGGTGCTCGACGCGGAGGCGACCGCCCAGGAGGCGGGCGAGGCGCTGGGACGGCCGGAGGTGCGATCGGTGTTCGTCTGCGACGGCCAGCGGCTCGTCGGCGTCGTCACGCGCAAGACGCTCGTGCGCGAGGTCGTCGCCGCCGGCCGCGACCCGAGCACGACGGCCCTCCGGGAGATCGCCGAAGCACCCAACCACACGCTCGGCTCCGACCTGCCGCTCGAGGAGGCGTACCACTTCCTCGAAGAGCACGACCTCGAGCGGGTGCCCGTCGTCGAGGAGGGGCGCCTCGTCGGCGTGCTCTCCCGGGCGGTCCTCCAGCGCCGCCTCGCCGAGGACGAGCCGGCCGACGGCGAGCCCGACCCGCCGGCCTGACCAGCTAGCTCGGCGGCGGCAGCTCGGCGGCCGCCAGCGCGGCCCCCTGGAGGATGTCCCGCTCGCTCGCCTCGAGCCCCGCGAGGCTGTAGCACGCCAGTACTTCACGCACGATCACGACGCCGGCGACGATCACGGGTGCCCGCGCCGGCTCGAGGCCCGGAAGCTCCCGCCGCTGTTCGAGCGGGAGCGAGGCGAGCAGCTCCAGCTCCCGCTCGACGGCCCGGCGCGTCAGCACGTGGCCATGGATCCGCTCGGGGTTGTACTCGGCCAGCCCGAGGTCGAGCGCGGCGAGCGTCGTGACCGTGCCGGCGACTCCGATCGCAGCCTTGATCTCGAAGCTCGGGAGGAGCGAGCGGACGTGGGCGGCGCAGGCCTCGAGCTCGGCCGGAGCGGGCGGGTCGGAGGCGAGAAAGCGCTCCGTCAGCCGAACGCAACCGACGTCGAGGCTCGTGTGGAACGAGACGCCGCCGGGGCCGCCGCCGACGAGCTCGGTCGAGCCGCCCCCGACGTCCACGATCAGCGTCTCGCCGCTGAGCTTCCGCCCGGCGGTGACGCCGCGGAACGTCAGCAGGGCCTCGTCGTCGCCGCCGAGGAGGCGCGTGACGAGCCCGAAGTCGCGTTCGAGCCGAGTGAGGAAGGCGGCGCCGTTCCCGGCGTCGCGCACGGCGCTCGTGGCGACGAGCAGCGTGCGTGTGGCGCCCAGAGCCTCGAGCTCGCGCCGGAACTCGCCGAGCACCGCGTGCACGCGCTCCATCGGCGCCTCCAGGAGCAGCCGGCGCTCGTCCACTCCTTCGCCGAGCCGCGTGATGTGCAGCCGGCGCACGACCTCCGAGATCCGCCCATCCTCGACGTCGGCGACGAGCAGCCGCGTCGAGTTCGTGCCCAGATCGACGGCGGCGACGCGCGTCACTTGCGCGGCACGAACGCCGTCACGCGGCCGAGCGAGTCGCGTACCTCCGCGAGCGCGCCGAGCAGGACGCCGAGCTGCGCGCGCGAGGTCCGGAGGCGCGCGAGCGCTCGTGCGAGCTCGTCGCTGCGCGCTGCGCCGCCCGCGACCCGGGTCTCGATGTCCGCCGCGGACCGCTCGAGGCCCGACACGGTCTCGGCTGTCTCGCGCACGAGCCGCTTCGCCGACCGGTAGGCCGCGAGCCCCCGTACGGCCGCGAACGCGGTCGCCCCCGCGACGGCGAGCGCGGAAAGTCCGAACGAGAGCCACGGCGAGGGCATGGAAAGATCGTATCCGGCCGTCGTACAATGACGGTATGTCGCGCGTCAGGCGGGCGCTGCAGGGCCGTGACGGGCCCGCACAGGTTGCGGTGGTGCTCGGCGCCGTGGGCGTCTACGAGCTGGCGCGCATCCTCATCCAGCCCAACTGGCCGGCGGCGTTCGCGAACGCGCGCAAGGTCGTCCGCGTCGAGCAGGTCGTCGGGATCGACTGGGAGAACTGGCTCCAGCATGTGTTCCTCGCGATGCCCGACCTGGTACACGCGCTCAACGTCTTCTACTTCGTCGGGCACTTCCTCTTCACCGGACTCTTCTTCTTCTGGCTCTACCACCGCTCGCGGGACGGCTTCCGCACGTTCCGCAACGGATTCATGGTCGCGACCGCGATCTCGATCGGGATCCACTGGGCGTTCCCCACGGCCCCGCCGCGCCTCGCAGGCATCGGCCTGCAGGACACTCTGCTGCTGCTCTCGGGCATCGACATCGGCTCGCCGAACACGTCGGCGCTCACGAATCCTGTCGCCGCCGTGCCGAGCCTGCACGCGGCGTACGCGCTCGGCGTCGGGATCGGCCTCGTGCTCTTCGCGCGCTCGCGGGCCTGGCGGCTTGCCGGCGCCCTCTACCCGCCGCTCGTCTTCGTGACGATCGTCGTGACGGGCAATCACTTCATCCTCGACGCGCTCGCCGGCACGCTGGTTCTGGGGGCCGGCTTCCTCCTCGCCGCCCCGCTCGGCCGGAGTCGCGGGAAGGAGGAAAGAGCGCAGGAGCCTTGCTACACTTGAGACCACGCCGCGGGGTGGAGCAGCCAGGTAGCTCGCCGGGCTCATAACCCGGAGGTCGCAGGTTCAAATCCTGCCCCCGCTACTTCAAAAAGCCCCGGGGACGGGGCTTTTTGGTTCCGCGAACACCTATGTGCGACCTAGCTGCCGCCACCGCGCCGGCCCTCGGCCTCGGCCGTTGGCGCGGAGAGCGCGATCGGCGAAGGGGGCGAGGGTCGCTCCCTGGATGAGCACGGACGCCGCGGTCGCGCTGAGCACGATGGCCGCGACGCGGTCGGCGTCGTCGAGTGACTCGAGCGCCGGGAACCCGGCCAGCAGCAGCGGAACCGCCCCCTTGAAACCGCCCCAGGAGACGATGGAGCGCTCACCGGGGTCGAGCGGAGCCTTGAACAGCGCGGCCGTGACGACAACCGGGCGAACGAGGAGCACGGTCACGAGAGTGAACACGAGGCCGTAGGCGAGCTCCTCGGCGCCGACGAGCGGTGCGAACAGGGCCCCGAGCACGCCGAAGAGGAGTGGCTCGGCGGCGGCCGAGAGCGCCTCCGGGAGCGGCAGCTGGCCGGGGCTCTGCAGCTTCTGCCACTGGTCGCTGATGAGCAGCGCCGCGAGGTAGACGGCGAGGAAGCCGCTGCCGTGCAGCGCGGCGGTCGTCGCTCCGACCACGATCGCGCCGAGCATGAAGGCGACGGCGCGGAACTCGTGGTCGAGGAAGCGGAGGTTGGTCAGCCCGACGCGCAGACCCAGCCCGCCGAGGACGCCCCCCGCGAGGCCGATTCCGAGCTCGAGCCCCAGCTTGCCGGCGGAATCGGCGAAGGACGCCCCGTCGGCGCCGAGCGCTGCGATCGCGACGACCATCATCGAGATCGCAACCGGGTCGTTGAAGCCGGACTCGCCCTCGAGGATCGTCCGGGCGCGCCGCCCTGCCGATCGTCCGCGCATGATCGAGTACACGGCGGCCGGGTCGGTCGGCGCGAGCGCGACGCCGACGAGCACGGCGATGTCCCAGTCGAGGCCGATCAGGCGGCCCGTGACCGCGAGAGCGCCCGCCGTCAGCGCCGTCCCGGGCAGGCCAAGCAGCAGGATCGGGCGCGCCTGCGAGCGCCAGGCCGCGTACCCGGTCGCGAGGCCTCCCTGGAAGAGGATGATGTACAGGGCGATCACCCCCACCTGCTCGATGCCGTCGATCGAGACGTCGAACGGCCGCATGCCCATCCGGCCCGCGATCACGCCCACGAACAGGAAGGCCGCGGGCCCGGGAACCCGGATGCGCGCAGCCAGCGGGGCAGCCGCCAGCGCCACCAGGAGGAGGGCGGTCGATTCCGCGAGTGCGGGGAAGAAGTCGGCGAGGGCGTGCATCGTTACGTTGCCGACCAGGCTTCCCGGCGCACCGGCGGTCACGCTACCACGGACCGCGCCGGCTCGATGCCGCAAATTCTCCGACGCGGCCCTCGCCGTGACACGACCGCGGCGGCGCCGGGGCCGAAACCATAGGGTGAGCGGCATGAACGAGCCGCCCGTCGAGCCCGACGATCCGGTCGAGCCGCCGTTGAGCGGCGCCGAACGAGGCCCGCGTCTCCTGCGGGCGTTCCTGGCGGTGAGCCTCGACGTCAGGCTCTTCCTGGGCGGAATCGCTCTCGTCGCCCTCTACATCCTCGACGATGCCTTCCTGCAGCCCGAAGCCGGACCCTCCCGCGGCGGGCATCTCGTCAGCGGCACGGTGCCCGTTGCCGTGCTCGTCGTGTGCGCCGTCGCCTATCCACGCCTCTCCGTGCGGCTGCGCGCCTTCCTGGCGCTCGGTCTCGGTGTCACGTTCGTCGCCGCCGGGATCGCGGTGCCCGTCCGTCACGCTCTAGCCGGTCAACTCGCCGGCGACGACTTCACAGGACTCCTCGCGACCATCGGCGGGCTGGTGGTCGCCGGCGTCGGGGTGGTCGCGCTGCGGCGCTCGCGGAGCGAGCGAAAAGGCCGGTCGGGCCTTGTGGAGCGCTCGCTCTTCGGCCTGAACGTGCTCCTGGTGGTCTTCTGGATCGTTCTGCCGGTCGTGCTCTCCTTCCTCGGCACGCACAAGGGGCGTGCTCACACGGAGGTCGCTGACCTCGGCCGCCCGTACGAGACCGTGACGTTCGCCACGAGCGACGGGCTGAAGCTCTCCGGCTGGTACGTCCCGTCGAGGAACGGGGCTGCGGTGATCGCGTTCCCGGGCCGCAAGGGGCCGGTGCCGCACGCGCGGATGCTCGCCCGCCACGGCTACGGCGTGCTGCTCTTCGACCGCCGCGGCGAGGGGGAGAGCGAAGGCGACGGGAACCTGCTGGGCTGGGGGGGCGACAGGGACCTGCTTGCGGCGGCCGCGTATCTCGACGGCCGGCCGGATGTTCGATCCGGGCGCGTCGGCGGGCTCGGCCTCTCGGTCGGCGGCGAGCTGATGCTCGAGGCGGCCGCTCGGACGACGGCGCTCCGGGCCGTCGTCTCCGAAGGCGCCGGCATCCGCTCGGTTCGCGAGCTGCTGGACATGCCCGACGCCGGCAAATGGATTCAGCTGCCCTTCCAGGCGACCATGACCGCGGCCACCGCAGTCTTCGCGAACCGCCTGCCACCGCCCAACCTGAAGAGCCTCGTCGCGGAGATCGCGCCCCGACCCGTGCTGCTGATCGCGCGACCGCAGGGCCAGGGTGAGGAGCTGAACACGATCTACGCAGCCGCCGGCGGTGCGACGACGACGCTGTGGCAGATCAAGGAGGGCGGCCACACCGGCGGTCTGTCCGCGCGTCCGCGGGAGTACGAGCGGCGCGTCGTCGCCTTCTTCGACCAGGCCCTCCTCGCGCCCGGTTGACGGCCCGCCCGGCGAACGTCGCGAGGGCGAGCGGCAGGCTTGAACTGCGCCGTGCCGCCCGGTTAGGCTCCCCGCCATGACCGAGAGGCTCGCGCGGGCGTGCGCCCGCCGTCCCCTGCGGACACTCGCGCTCTGGGCACTCGCGATCGTGCTCGCGGTGGTCGCTGCCGGGGCACTCCTGCCCGGACGGCTGACGACCGAGGCCCACGTCACGAACAACGCCGAGTCGGCGCGGGCGAACGCCCTGCTCGACGAGAGGCTGCCGGGACACGAGCTCACGACGGAGCTCGTGATCGTGCGCTCCGAGCGCTACACAGTTGACGACCCCGCATTCCGCGCCGAGGTCGAGCGGCTCTACGAGACGGGTGAGCGGACCCGCGCGATCACCCACGCGGTCGGCTACCACCGCGACGGCGTGGAGACGCTCGTCTCGCCTGACCGGCACGCGACGCTGATCGCGATCCGGCTCGCCCCCCCCGAGAAGAAGAGCGTCGAGCAGGTCATGGCGGCGCTGCGCGAGCTCGCCGGCCGGGGGGAGTTCGAGGTCGGCATGACCGGAGTGCACATCCTCGACCACGACTTCGCTGCGGTCTCCCAGCACGATCTCGAGGCCGGCGAGCTGCGCTTCGGCCTGCCCGCCGCGCTCGTCGTGCTCGTGCTCGTCTTCGGCGCGCTCGTCGCCGCCTCGCTGCCGCTTCTGCTCGCGATCGTCTCGATCCTCGTCGCGCTCGGGCTGACCGGCCTCGTTGCCTCCGGCTTCGAGCTGTCGGTGTTCGTCGTGAACATGCTCACGGGCATGGGGCTAGCGCTCGGGATCGACTACGCGCTCTTCGTCGTGTCGCGCTTCAGGGAGGAACGGGGCGCCGGCCGGGACAAGCTCGACGCGATTGCCGCCGCCGGCGCGACCGCGAGCCGGGCCGTGCTCTTCTCCGGCTCGGCCTTCGTGCTCGCCATGACCGGGCTGCTGATGGTGCAGACGACGATCATGCGCAGCCTCGCCGTCGGCGCGCTCCTCGTCGCGGTCGTCTCGGTCGCGGCCGCCTTGACGCTCCTGCCGGCGGTGCTCAGCCTGCTCGGCGATCGCGTCAACGCGCTGCGGGTGCCGCTCGTCGGGCGCGGGACCGAGCAGGAGAGCCGTTTCTGGTCGGCGATCGTGCGCCGTGTCGTCCATCGCCCCACCGTCAGCCTGCTCGCCGCGGTCGCGCTGCTCCTCGCCGCGGCCTCGCCGGTGCTGGGGATGAAGATCGGCGCCGCGGGGATCAGCACGCTGCCGGACCGCCTGCTCTCCAAGCAGGGCTACAACATGCTCGAGCGCTCCTTCCCGAACGCCGGCGCCCAGCCGGCGCGGATCGTCGTCGACGGCGACGCGTCCTCGCCGGCCGTGCGGGCGGCGATCGTGCGCCTGCAGGACGCGCTCGCCCGCGACGGGCGCTTCGGCGCACCGGAGCTCCAGACGGCGCCGGGCGGCGACCTCGTTCTGCTCAGCGTGCCCGTCGCCGCGGACGCGCTCTCCGAGCGCGCGATCGCGGCCGTCGAACGCCTGCGGGGCGAGCTGATCCCGGCCGCCTTCGCCGGCTCGGGCGCTCACGCCCTCGTCACCGGCGCGACCGCCGAGAACATGGACTACTTCGCGGTGATGGACTTCTGGCTGCCGATCGTCATCGTCTTCGTGCTCGGGCTGAGCCTGCTCCTGCTCACCGTCGCGTTCCGCTCGCTCGTCATCGCCGCGACCGCGATCGTCCTCAACCTGCTCTCCGTGGGCGCCGCCTACGGGCTCATGGTCGCCGTCTTCCAGAAGGGGTTCGGGGCCGGCCTGCTCGGCTTCGAGCAGGCGGACATCGTCGAGGCCTGGGTGCCGCTCTTCCTCTTCGCCGTCCTCTTCGGGCTCTCGATGGACTACCAGGTGTTCCTGCTCAGCCGCATTCGCGAGCGCTACTCGCGCACCCGCGACACGACCGACGCGGTCTCCTTCGGCATCGCCTCCACGGGGCGGATCATCACGGGCGCCGCGCTGATCATCGTCGCCGTCTTCCTCGGCTTCGCGGCCGGGGAGCTCGTGATGTTCCAGCAGATGGGCTTCGGGATCGCGATCGCGTTGCTCGTGGACGCGACGATCGTCCGCTCGGTGCTCGTGCCGGCGGCGATGCAGCTGCTCGGGGAGCGGAACTGGTACCTGCCCCGCCGGCTCGAGTGGCTGCCACACGTCGAGGTGGAGGGGCACACGGTGGAAGCGCCCGCCTCCGAGCCCGCCTAGCGTCGCTTGCGCCGCCGTCGTGGATCGGCGAAGGTGGGGCCGTGATCATCAGGACTGTCCGGGAGCATGTGCGCGAGGGTCACGAGGCCGAGTACGAGGCACTGCTCCGCGAGTCGGGCGTGAGCCTGCTCGCCGGCAGCCCCGGGCTCATGTTCTTCTACCTCTGCCGGCCGACGGGGGGAAACCCGGGGGAGTTCGGCGTCGTCTCGCTCTGGCGCGATCTCGCCTCACTCGAGGCGTTCGCGGGCAGGCGCTGGCGCGAGTCGGTGCTCACGCCGGAGCTCGCCGCGCTCGTCGAGGAGTCGCATGTCGAGCACCTTGAGGTGCTCGAGCGGCCCAAGGCGTAGGAGGGCCCGCGCGGCCTAGTTGAGCGACGGATCCGGAGGCATCCCGGCGAGAATCGCGTAGTGACCGCCCTTGCGGCGCAGGACGTCGCTCCACAGTCCGGCCCACGGCGCGAAGATGTCGTCCGGCAGGGCCGGCTCGACGATCCACGACGACTCGTCCAGCTCCGCTTCCAGCTGGCCCGCGGTCCAGCCCGCATAGCCGGCGAACACGCGTGCACGGCGGGTGTCACCGACAGCCTCGTGGTCGACCCCGGCCGGCAGGAAGCCGACGTCTCCGACGACGATCAGCGGGGCTGCCGCGGGATCCTCGAACTCCGCCAGGACGACGACCGCCGAGGGCTGCACCGGTCCGCCGACGTGGACGACGTCGCCGTCCTCGACGAGCTCGGCGAGCGGCGGAACCGCCTCGGCGACCTCCGTCTCGGACGGGCGGTTGAGGACGACGCCGAGCGCTCCGTCCTCGCCGTGCTCGGCGATGATGACGACCGTCCGCCGGAAGTTCGGGTCGAGCAGCGACGGCGAGGCGACGAGCAGGTGGCCGTGCAGCGACTCCATCGCCCTGAATGATGCCCGCTGCGAGAGCATCGACCCTGTTCGATACAGTATCCGGCATCAAGAAGGTGTTCAGCGTGATCGAGAACTGTTGTGTCCCGGTTGCCTCGCGGCTCTCCGACGGGGAGGCCGTGGAGCTCGAGCGGCTGCTGCGCGCGCTCGCCGACCGGCACCGCGTCAGGATCGTCTCCATGCTCGCCCAGTCGGGACCGGACGCGATCTGCGTCTGCGACTTCGTGCCGTCGCTTGGGCTCGCGCAGCCGACCGTCTCGTACCACCTGAAGCAGCTCGTCGAGGCAGGCCTGCTCGAGCGGGAGCGGCGCGGAACCTTCGCGTACTACAGCCTCGTCCCGGGCGCGCTCGCGCGCGTGCGCGACCTCTTCGCCGAGCCCCCGGGGCTCGCAGCCACAGGCTAGGATCGGCGCATGAATCGCGAGATCCGCCTCGCGGCGCGGCCGCAGGGCCTGCCCCGTGCAAGCGACTTCGAGCTTGCCGAGACCTCTGTGCCGGAGCCGGCCGACGGCGAGGCGCTGATCCGCAACGCCTTCATCTCGGTCGATCCCTACATGCGTGGCCGGATGAACGACGTCCGCTCGTACGTGCCGCCGTTCGCGCTCGGCGAGGCGCTCTCGGGCGGCGCCGTCGGCCAGGTGGTCGAGTCGCGGCTCGACGGCTTCGAGCCGGGCGACTGGGTCGTCTCGATGCTCGGCTGGCGCGAGTGGGCGGTGGCGAGCGGGGGCCTGCGCAAGCTCGATCCCGCCGTCGCACCCGTCTCCAGCGCGCTCGGGGTGCTCGGCACCACGGGGTTCACCGCCTACGTCGGCCTGCTCGACATCGGGCAGCCGAAGGAGGGGGAGACGGTCTTCGTGTCGGGCGCGGCCGGCGCGGTCGGCAGCATCGTCGGCCAGATCGCGAAGCTCAAGGGCTGCCGCGTCGTCGGCAGCGCCGGCTCCGAGGAGAAGGTCGCCTGGCTGAGGGACGAGCTCGGCTTCGACGCTGCGTTCGACTACAAGGGCACCGACGTGCGCGAGGCGCTGAAGGAAGCCGCACCCGAGGGCATCCACGTGTACTTCGACAACGTTGGCGGCGACCATCTCGAGGCGGCGCTCGCCGCGCTGCACCCGTTCGGGCGCGTCGCCGCGTGCGGGATGATCTCGCGCTACAACGACGGGAGCCCGGTTCCCGGCCCGTCGAACCTCATGCTCGTCGTCGGCAAGCGGCTGCGCATCCAGGGCTTCATCATCAGCGACCATTTCGACCGCTTCAAGGCGTTCGCGGCGGACATGAGCGGCTGGTTGCGCGAGGGGAAGGTGCGCGACCGCGAGACGGTCGTCGAAGGGATCGAGAACGCGCCGGCCGCGTTCATGGGCCTCTTCTCCGGTGAGAACACCGGCAAGATGATCGTGAAGGTCGGCCCGGCGCCGGAGGATCAGGCGTCGAGCGCGGCCCGCAGCGACGCGACGTAGGCGCGCAGAGCCTCCGGACCGTTCTCGGCCACCTCGAGCGCGCGGGAGCCGACGACGATGCCGTCGGTCAGCTCGGCGGCCATACGGGCGTGCTCGGGTGTCGAGATCCCGAAGCCGGCGTACAGCGGCACGCCGCCCGCGACTACGCGGGCCCGGGCGGCGAGGCCGCCGAGCGCGCCGGAGAGCTCGCCGCGGGCGCCGGTCGTGCCGGTCAGCGTGACGAGGTAGAGCCAGCCGTCGGTCTGCTCCGCCGCCACGCGAATCCGCTCGTCGGTCGAGGTGGGTGCGACGAGCTGCACCCGCTTCAGCTCGGGGTGCTCGCCGGCGGGGAGGTCGGCGACGATCAGGCTCGTGGCGCCGGCCGTCCGGGCTTCGGCGTCGAACCGCTCCCAGCCGCGGGCCTCGAGCAGCGAGGCGTAGGTCATCGGGATCAGCGGCACGTCCACCAGCGAGCGCACCTCGGCCAGGCAGTCGAGGCAGGCTTGCGTGCGCATGCCCTGCGCGAGCGCGCGCTCGGCGGCGCGCCGGATCACCGGCCCGTCCGCGAGCGGGTCGGAGAACGGGAAGCCCAGCTCGACGATGTCGGCGCCGCCGGCGACGGCCGCCTCGGCGAGCGCCGGCGTCTCCGGGCCCGACATCAGGTAGATGACGAGCGCTTTCCTGCCAAGTAACAGACTGTCACTTGCCATGGGCCAGCACCTCGGCGAGATCCTTGTCGCCTCGGCCCGAGAGGCAGACGACGACCAGCTGCCCGGCGAGCTCCGCGGCGCGGGCGAGCGCGTGCGCGGGCTCGAGCGCCGGGATGATCCCCTCGGTCGCCGTCAGCCTCCGGAAGGCGGCGAGCGCCTCGGCGTCGGTCGCGGGGAGATACTCGACGCGGCCCGAGTCGCGGAGGTAGGCGTGCTCGGGTCCGACCCCGGGGTAGTCGAGCCCCGCCGAGATCGAGTGGGCGTCGGCGATCTGGCCGTCCTCGTCGGCGAGCACGGAGGAGCGGGAGCCGTGCAGGACGCCGGGGCGCCCGGTCCCGAGGCTCGCCGCGCCGGCCGCCTCGACGCCGACGATCCGCACCCCCTCGTCGGCAAGGAAGCCCGAGAACATCCCGATCGCGTTCGAGCCGCCGCCGACGCAGGCGACGACGGCGTCCGGCAGCCGTCCCGCCGCCTCCAGGATCTGTGCGCGGGTCTCGCGCCCGATCACGGCCTGGAGGTCGCGCACGAGCTCCGGGTAGGGAGCGGGGCCGACGCACGAGCCGATCAGGTAGTGGGTCGTCTCGACGTTCGTGATCCAGTCGCGGATCGCCTCGCTCGTCGCCTCTTTCAGGGTCTTCGTGCCGAACTCGACCGGCCGCACCTCGGCGCCGAGCAGGCCCATCCGCTCGACGTTCGGGCGCTGCCGGCGCATGTCCTCGGAGCCCATGTAGACGACGCAGTCGAGCCCGAAGCGGGCGCAGACCGTGGCTGTGGCCACCCCGTGCTGACCGGCGCCCGTCTCGGCGACGATGCGCGTCTTGCCGAGCCGGCGCGCGAGCACGGCCTGGCCGAGCGCGTTGTTGAGCTTGTGCGCGCCGGTGTGGAGGAGATCCTCGCGCTTGAGCCAGAGGTCGACGCCGGGCGCGAAGCGCTCTGCGGGCGTGAGCGGCGTCGGGCGGCCGGCGAACGTGCGCCCGAGCTCGTCCAGCTCGGCCCAGTAGGCCGGGTCGGCCTTCGCCGCTCCCCAGGCGGCGACGAGCTCGTCGAGCGCGGGGACGAGGGTCTCGGGAACATAGCGGCCGCCGTAGGGGCCGAAATCGGTCTGGACAGTGCTCATGCTTTTGCTGCCTCCACGTAGGCGCGGACCTTCTCAGGATCCTTGATCCCCGGGGCGGACTCGAGCCGCGAGCTCGCGTCCACCGCCCACGGGCGCACCGCCTCGATCGCGGCGCGGACGTTGTCGGCGCCGAGCCCGCCGGCGAGGACGATCCGGCCCTCCGCGCCCGCGGCGCGCCGCCAGTGCTCGGGATCCTCCTCCTGCCAGGGCAGGTCGAGCACGCGCGCGACGCGCTCGCCGGCGCGCAGCAGCACGGCGTCCCGGCCGCGCACCTTGCCCGGCTCGCGTGGGTGCACCTGATCGAGGTCGGCAGGGCTCTCGTCCGCCTCGCCCACCCAGACGGCGACGGAGAGCATCGTCTCGGGCACGGGCAGCACCCCGGCGGCCGCGCGGGGGCTCTCCGGGGCGAGGACGAAGCCCGCGAGGTCGGCGCCCGCTTCGGCGGCGGCGGCGACGTCCTCGACGCGGGTCAGCCCGCACACCTTGACCAGCGGGCGGGAGAGCAGTTCCGCCAGCTTCGCGGCGGGGTCGGGCGCGCGCATCAGCGCGGAGCCGACGAGGATCGCGCCGGCGCCCGCGAGCTCGGCGGCGGCCCCCTGGGCGCGCGACTCGATCCCGCTCTCGGCGACGACGACGCGGTCGCGCGGCGCACGCGCGACGAGCTCGAGCTGGGCGGCGCGGTCGATGCGGAAGGTTGCGAGGTCGCGCGCGTTGATGCCGATCACCTCGGCCCCGAGCGTGATCGCACGGTCGAGCTCCCCGGGATCGTGGGCCTCGACGAGGGTCTCGAGGCCGAGCGCGGCCGCGGCGCGCATGAGGACGGCGCAGGACGCGTCGTCGAGGTCGCGCAGGAGGAGGAGAGCCGCGTCGGCGCCGGCCTCGCGCGCCGTGCGCAGGTGCTCCTCGCCCGAGAAGAAGCCCTTGGCAAGGAGCGGTGCGTCCGTGGCCCCGCGGGCCGCGCGCAGGTCGTCCCAGGTCCCTCCGAACCGCTCGTCCACGAGCACCGAGATCGCCGCCGCGCCCGCGGCCGCGTAGGCGGGCGCGATCGCCGCCGGGTCGGCGTCCGGGCGGATGGCGCCGGCTGAGGGCGAGCGCCGCTTGATCTCGGCGATCGCCTGGAGCCCCGGCGCCGCGAGCGCGTCCCTAAAGCGGCCCATTGGAGAACTGTCGCAGTTCCTCGAGCCGTGCCGCCGCGGCGCCCGAGGCGATGGTCTCGCGTGCGATCGCGAGCCCCTCGCGGAGGTCCTTCGCGTGGCCGCCGGCCGCGATCGCGCCGGCCGCGTTCAGGAGGACGGCGTCGCGCTTGCCGCCGGTCGCGCCCGCGAAGATGGCGTGGATCGTGGCCGCGTTCTCGGCCGGCGAGCCGCCGGTCAGCTCGGCCGGGTCGCACGGCTCGATCCCGAGCTCCCGCGGGTCGATCACGCGGTCGTGCACGTCGCCCGCGACGACCTCACAGACGACGTTCGGCCCGGCGGGGGAGAGCTCGTCGATGCCGTACGCGCCGTGCACGACGAACGCGCGGCGCGAGCCCAGCCGCGCGAGCGCGTCCGCGAACGTGCGGACGAGCTCGGGCGAGAAGACGCCGAAGATGCCGGCGCGGGCGCCCGCCGGGTTCGTGAGCGGCCCGAGCACGTTGAAGATCGTCCTCGTCCCGAGCTCGCGCCGTGCCTGCGCCGCGTGCCTCATCGCCGGGTGGTGCGTAGGCGCGAACATGAAGCCGAAACCGAGCTCGTCGATCGAGCGGGCGATCCGCTCCGGCTCCTGCTCGAGCACGAAGCCGAGCGCCTCGAGCACGTCGGCCGAGCCCGACGCGGAGGTGACCGCGCGGTTGCCGTGCTTTGCCACCGCGCCTCCGGCCGCGGCGGCGACGAGCGCGGCGGCCGTCGAGATGTTGAAGGTACGGCCGCCGTCGCCGCCTGTGCCGACGACATCGACGAGGTCGGCGCGCGCCGGCCGCACGACGAGGACGAGCTCGCGCATCGCCTCGGCGCAGCCTGCGATCTCGTCGGCCGTCTCGCCCTTCGCCCGCAGCGCCGTCAGGAAGCCCCCGATCTGGGCCGGGGTCGCGTCGCCGGCCATGATCTCGCCCATGACCGCGCGCGCGCCGTCGAGCGAGAGGTCGTGACCGTCGAGGAGCCGGGAGATCGCGTCCTGGATCATGAGAGGAAGTTCCTCGCGAGCTCCGGCCCCAGCGGGGTCAACACGGACTCGGGGTGGAACTGGACGCCTTCGATCGGCAGCTCCCGGTGGCGGACGCCCATCACCTCGCCGTCGTCGGTGCGGGCGGAGACCTCGAGGATGCCGGGGACGCGCACCGCCGCGAGCGAGTGGTAGCGGCCCGCTTCGATCGCCTCGGGCAGCCCGGTGAAGACGCCCCGGCCGTCGTGGCGCACCGTGCTCGCCTTGCCGTGGAGCAGCGCCAGCGCCTGGCCGATCTCGCCGCCGAAGGCCTCGACGATCGCCTGGTGACCGAGGCACACGCCGAGCGTCGGCACGCGGAGGCCGAGCGCGCCGATCAGCTCGACCGAGACGCCGGCGTCCTCGGGCCGGCCCGGGCCGGGGGAGATGACGAGCCGGTCCGGCGCAAGGCGCTCGGCCTCTGCAACGGTGATCGCGTCGTTGCGGTAGACGGCGACGTCGGCGCCCAGCTCGGCGAACAGGTGAACGAGGTTGTAGGTGAACGAGTCGTAGTTGTCGATCAGCAGCAGCTTCACAGCTCGGCCTCCGCCAGCTCGATGGCGGCTTCGAGCGCCGCCAGCTTGCTCAGGCACTCCAGGTGCTCCGCCTCGGGCTCGGAGTCTGCCACGATCCCAGCTCCTGCCTGCAGCCGGGCGATGCCGTCGTGGAGCACGATCGTCCGGATCGCGATGCACGTGTCCATCGTCCCGCCGGGGAGGACGTAGCCGACCGCGCCCGCGTAGGGGCCACGCCGGTAGCCCTCGAGCTCGCTCACGATCTGCATCGCACGCACCTTCGGGGCGCCCGAGACGGTGCCGGCCGGGAAGCACGCCCGCAGGAGATCGTAGGGCGAGACACCCTCGGCCAGCGTGCCCGTGACCTCGGAGACGAGGTGGACGACGTGCGAGTAGCGCTCCGGCTGCAGGAAGCTCTCGACGCGCACCGTTCCGGGGCTGCAGACGCGCGAGAGATCGTTGCGCCCGAGGTCCACGAGCATGATGTGCTCTGCGCGGTCCTTCTCCGAGGCGAGCAGGCGCTCGACGTCGCCGTTGCCCGGCTGCGTCGTCCCGGCGATCGGGTTGAGGCTCGCGCGATCGCCCTCGCACTTGACGAGCGTTTCCGGGGACGAGCCGATCAGCGCGAGCCCTTCCAGCTCCAGCAGGAAGAGGTACGGCGACGGGTTGACGCGGCGCAGCGCCCGGTAGAGCTGGAGGGCGGAGGCCTGCGTGGGCCGCTCGGCGCGTTGCGAGAGGACGACCTGGAAGGCGTCGCCGGCGCGAATGAGGTCCTTGATCCTGCGCACGCCCGTCTCGTACTCGGCCTGCGTGGGGAAGCGGTGCGTGCGGCCGGCCGCGGTCCCGAGTGGCGGGAGCGAGGGGAGGGGACCGGCGAGCAGCGCCGCGATCTCCTCCGGGTCACCGGCGAGCACGTCGGCGGTACCGGCGCCGTGGTCGTAGCGCAGGAGCGTCTCGGCGACGACGAAGCGGCTCTCCGGCAGGCCGGGGCCGTCGCCCGGCAGCGGCACGGTCGGCTCGAGCTTCGCCGCGTGGTCGTAGGCGAGGTACCCGACGACCGGCGCCCCGAGCGCCTCGGCCTCGTCGAAGGCGACGACCCGCGAGCCCGTGCCCATGAAGGAGTGGCGCCCGAGGCGGCCGTGCTCGACGGACTCGAGCAGGAAGCCGGCGCTCCCGGCTGCGCGCAGGCGGAGGTAGGCCCCGAGTGGAGTGAGGAGGTCGGTCGGTATGCGCGTCAGCTGTGTCATGGGAACGAAAAAAGACCCTTGCGGGTCTTCGGAGCGGAGTCGGGCTGTCGTGCCGGATCAGCTCCGGCGCAGGCTCCCGCCCCGCTCGCAGCGCCAGGCCCACCAGGCACGCGGGGTGAGAGTCATGGCTGGAGCGTAGCCGAACTCCGGCGCAGGTCAAGCCGTCATACTCGGTGCCCGTGGCGATCCCGCCCCTCCTCGACGAGCTGCTGCGCGCCCCCGGGCCTTCGGGCTTCGAGGAGCGCGCGGCCGCGATCTGGCGCGAGGCCGCCGCAGGTCTTGGGGCAGAGGTCTCGTCGGACACGCTCGGGTCGAGCTTCGCGCGGCTCCCGGGAACGTCGGGGAGCCCGCTGCTCGCGATCGTCGCCCACGTGGACGAGGTCGGCTTCCAGGTCTCGCACGTGGACGAGGGCGGCTTCGTCTGGATCTCCGACCTGAGCGGCAAGAACCCGCTCTCGCTCGTCCGCGGCCGCGTGCAGCTCCTCGGTCCGGCCGGCGTCGTGCCGGGGGTCGTCGGCCGCCGAGGCCGCGAGGACAAGGTCGAGTGGGAGCAGCTCTACGTGGACATCGGTGCGCGTGACCGGGACGAGGCGCTCGCACTCGTGCGGGTGGGCGACCCGGGCTGTCTCGCCGGCGACCCCGTGGAGCTCGCGGGCGGGCGCGTCGCCTCAAAGGCGCTCGACAACCGCTCCGGCACGTTCATCGCGCTCGAGATACTCCGCCTGCTCGCCGCCGATCCGGCGGCGGCGGACGTCGTCGCGATCGCGAGCGTGCAGGAGGAGTCCGGCCACCAGGGAGCGCAGGCTGCAGCCTTCGCGCTCGAGCCCGACGTCGCGATCGTCCTCGACGTCACGTACGCCGTGGACGTGCCGGACGGCGACCCGCGCACGGCCGTCGACCACCGGCTCGGCGGCGGTCCGGCCCTCTTCCGCGGCCCGGCCGTCCATCCGAAGGTCTTTGCTCTGCTCGAGGAATGCGCCGCCGCGGAGGGGCTGCCGTGGAGCGTCGAGACGGGCTCCAAGACGATGACCGACGCAGACGGCATCCATCCGTCCCGCGCCGGCGTTCCGACCGGGCTCGTCTCGCTGCCACTGCGGCAGATGCACTCGGCGATCGAGACGGCGCAGCTGTCGGATCTGGAGGCATGCGCCCGGCTCGTGGCGGCCTTCGCGCGCCGCCTCGAGCCGGGCGTGTCGTTCGAACGCTGAACGCCGCACCGGCCTATGCGTGGACCGGCGTGCGCACCTCCTGGAGCACGACCTCGTAGCGGTCGACTGCCGGGCTCGCGGTCGAGCCGAGCTGCTCGGCCGTCTCGGCGCGGAGCTTTCCCGCGGCCTCGTCGCTCGAGCGCAGCGCCTCCTCCGTCTCCCAGAGCGTGATCACGAGCGACTTGCCCGTCTCACGGTCGATCAGCCCGAGGATTCCGGAGAACCCGTCCAGCTGCTGGATCTGGGGGAGGACCTGCGACTCGAGGAGCGAGACGGCCTCGTCGGCCTTCTCGCGGGAACCGGAAATCGTGCTCGCGCGTGCGAACATCGACCACCTCCTCCGGTGGGATGACTCGTAGCATACGATACTAGTACACGCGGCCCGAAAGTGGAAGAGGGCGTGTCCGCTAGATTGCGACCGTGAGCCGCACCGTCATCGTCGCAGCCGTCCGCACGCCCTTCGGCAAGCTCGGCGGCGGGCTCGCAGCGCACTCGGCGACCGAGCTCGGGGCGATCGCGATCCGGGCCGGGCTCGAGCGTGCCGGCCTCGAGCCTGGAGAGGTCGAGTACGTGATCATGGGCCAGGTGCTCCAGGCGGGGGCGGGCCAGGCGCCCGCACGGCAGGCGTCGATCGGCGCCGGGCTGCCGAAGGAAGTGCCCTCCGACACGATCAACAAGGTCTGCGCCTCCTCAATTCGTGCGCTCGAGATCGCCGACGCGATGATCCGGTCAGGCGGGCACGACGTGGTCGTCACCGGCGGCATGGAGTCCATGTCGAACGCGCCGTACCTGCTCCGCAAGGCCCGTTTCGGCTACCGGCTGGGCGACGGCGAGCTCGTCGACGCGATGATCTTCGACGGCCTGCGCTCGACCTTCGACGGGCTGCACATGGTGGCCCAGAACGCGAAGGTCTCCAGGGAGCTCGGGATCACGCGCGAGGCGCAGGACGCGTGGGCGTGCCGCTCGCAGCAGCGTGCCGCCGCGGCGCAGGCGGAGGGGCGGTTCGCCGACGAGCTCGTGCCGGTGGGCGATGTCGCCGCCGACGAGAGCGTCCGCGCGGACACGACCCTCGAGAAGCTCGCTGCGCTGCAGCCCGTCTTCGACCCGGAGGGGACGACGACGGCGGGCAACGCGCCTGGCGTCAATGACGGCGCCTCGTGCGTCGTCGTCACGAGTGAGGAGTTCGCCCGCGCGCGCGGGCTCGAGGTGCTGGCGACGATCGTCTCGCAGGGGTACGTGGCCGACGACTTCGCCTACCTCGCGCGTACGCCCGCGAACGCAGCGGCGAAGGCGCTCGCGACGGCCGGCAAGACGATCGCCGACGTGAAGCGGGTCGAGATCAACGAGGCGTTCGCCTCGGTCGCCCGGCACTCGACCGAGCTGCTCGGGGCCGGCGAGGAGATCGTGAACGTGAACGGCGGCGCGATCGCCCTCGGGCACCCGATCGGCGCCTCCGGCGGGCGCATCGTCGGCACGCTGGTGCACGAGCTGCGGCGAAGCGGTGGTGGGCTCGGGCTGGCCGCCATCTGCTCGGGCGGCGGCCAGGGCGACGCGCTCCTGATCGACGTCTAGGCGACGAGCTCCGCCAGGAGGGCCCGCACGCGCGTGTCGATCTCGTCGCGGATCCGGCGCACGGTGTCTATGTCCTTGCCGGCCGGGTCCTCGAGCGTCCAGTCCTCGTAGCGCTTGCCGGGAAAGACAGGGCAGGCGTCGCCGCAGCCCATCGTGATCACGACGTCGGCGGCACGGACGTGCTCGTCGGCGAGCTTCTTCGGAATCTCCTGGCCCGCGTCGATGCCGAGCTCGGCCAGGGCCTCGACGACGACGGGGTTGATCTCGCCGGCGGGTGTGCTGCCCGCGGAGCGGACGGTGACGCGGCCCTGCGCGTGGCGATCCAGCAGCGCGGCGGCCATCTGGCTGCGACCCGCGTTGTGGACGCAGACAAAGAGCACCTCGGGCACCGACATGCCACTAGGCTACCGCCGTGGAGCTCGAGCACGTCCTCGTCGTCGGCGCCGGGCAGATGGGCGCCGGCATCGCGCAGGTGGTCGCCACCTCGGGCAGGCGCGTGTCGCTGCACGACCCCTTCCCCGGCGCGATCGAGCGCGGGCTCGGCGCGATGCGGCGCAGCCTCGAGAAGCTGGCGGAGAAGAGCCGTGCGGACCCGGGTGAGGTGCTCGCACGGGTCACCCCGGTGGACGACCTCGTGCCGGCCAACCTGCTGATCGAGGCCGTGGTCGAGGACGCAGCGGTGAAGCAGGACATCTTCCGTCGTGCCGACGCCGTGCTGCCGCCCGAGGCGATCCTTGCGTCGAACACGTCCTCGATCCCGATCGCGACGCTCGCCGCCGCCACGTCGCGGCCGGAGCGGGTGATCGGCATGCACTTCTTCAACCCCGTGCCCGTGCTGAAGCTCGTCGAGGTGATCCGCACCGGGGAGACGTCCGACGAGACGGTGGCCGCGGTCGTCGCGCTCGCCGAGGATCTCGGCAAGGTGCCCGCGCAGGCGCGCGACTTCCCCGGCTTCGTCTCGAACCGCATCCTCATGCCGTTCGTCAACGAGGCGGCCTACGCGCTGATGGACGGCGTCGCCGAAGCGGAGGCGATCGACACGATCGCAAAGCTCGGCTTCGCGCATCCGATCGGGCCGCTCGCTCTCGCCGACCTGATCGGGCTCGACACTTGTGTGGCGATCATGGAGGTGCTGCACGAGGGCCTGTGCGACCCGAAGTACGCGCCGTGCCCGCTGCTCGTGCAGCACGTGCAAGCGGGCCGCCTCGGCCGGAAGTCGGGCCGCGGCTTCTACGAGTACGGCTCGTAGCCGCGCGCCGCGCAGCTTTCCGGACAGAGCCGTAACACACGCGTGTGGGTGTCAGGCACCGTCACGTGTGTGTCACGAACCGTGCCGGATGTGTGACGAGTTCTCCACAGCGGAGCCGGCGGCGCGGCTGACGTAAGATCGCCGCGCATGGACTTCTCTCTCACACCGGAGCAGAGGGAGATCCAGGCGCTCGCGCGGGAGGTCGCCGAGGCGGAGATCGCGCCGAACGCGGCCGCCTGGGATCGGGAGCACCGGTTCCCCACCGAGGCGATCGGCAAGCTCGGCGAGCTGGGGCTGATGAGCGTCTGCGTGCCCGAGGCCTACGGCGGCGCGGGCGCCGACTTCCTCTCCTACATCCTCGTGCTCGAGGAGCTCTCACGTGCGGACGCGGGCGTCGGGGTCACCGTCGCCGTCCACACGAGCGCCGCGACACTGCCGATCCTCGCCTTCGGCACCGACGAGCAGAAGGAGCGCTTCGTGCCGCCGCTCGCCCGGGGCGAGCTGATCGGCGCGTTCGCGCTCACGGAGCCGGGCTCGGGCTCGGACGCCGGTGCTCTGCGCACGGCGGCGGTGGCCGACGGCGACGGCTGGACGATCTCCGGCTCGAAGCAGTGGATCACCAACGGGTCCTACGCCGGCACCTTCCTCGTCTTCGCCCGCACCGATCCGGCGACGGACGGGCCGCGCGGCGTCTCCGCGTTCGTCCTCGACGCCGCGCAGGTGACGATCACGCGTGAGGAGGAGAAGCTCGGCCTCAACTCCTCGTCTACGGCAGATCTCGTCCTCGACGGCGCCCACGCCGGCCGCGACCGCCTCCTGCACGAGGAGAACCGGGGCTTCCAGGTCGCCATGGCGACGCTCGACGTCGGCCGCATCGGGATCGCCGCGCAGGCGGTCGGGATCGCGCAGGCGGCCTTCGACGTCGCCCGCGCCTACGCGCTCGAGCGGCGCGCGTTCGGCCGCCGCATCGGCGACTTCCAGGCGATCCAGTGGAAGCTCGCCGACATGGCGACGGAGATCGACGCCGCCCGCCTGCTCACCTACCGCGCCGCCTGGCTGAAGCAGCAGGGCCTGCCGCACACGGCCGAGGGCGCGAAAGCGAAGCTCTTCGCCTCCGAGATGGCGCGGCGGCAGACCGCGGAGGCGATCCAGGTGCTCGGCGGCTACGGCTACACCAAGGAGTTCCCCGTCGAGCGCTACTACCGCGACGCGAAGGTGACGGAGATCTACGAGGGGACGAGCGAGGTACAGCGGATCGTGATCGCCCGCGAGCTGCTCAGGCAGGCGGAGAGGGCCGTTGCCCCGGCGTAGAGACGAGCCCGTCCGCCTCACGCGGATCTACACGCGTGGCGGCGACACGGGGGAGACCTCGCTCGGCGACGGGTCGCGGGTCTCCAAGCTCGACCCGCGCATCGCCGCCTACGGAGCGGTGGACGAGCTGAACTCGGCGCTCGGCGTCGTCCTCGCGGGCGCCGTCCCCGACGAGCTGCGCCCGCCGCTCGCGCGGATCCAGAACGAGCTGTTCGATGCGGGCGCCGACCTCTCGGTGCCCGTGGGAGTCCCTGATCGGCTGCGGATCGGACAGGCTGCGGTGGACGGGCTGGAGGCGCTCTGCGATCGCTTCAACGAAGCGCTGCCGGAGCTGCGCAGCTTCGTCCTTCCCGGCGGGGCCGAGGCGGCGGCGAGGCTGCACGTCGCGCGCACCGTTTGCCGGCGGGCCGAACGCGACGCGCTTGCTGCCGACGTCAACCCGCTCGTTCCCGTCTACCTGAACCGGCTGTCCGACCTGCTCTTCATACTCGCTCGTGCCGCGAACGCGGCCGCTGGGCGAGCGGAACCGCTCTGGAAGCCTGGTGCCTCGGGCTAGCGGCCGGCGGCTCGGTTCCTCGATCGATCCTTCTCTTTGCACCCACCCTCGGGGCGAATCTCTTCGTGGGCCTCCAGCCCGTCGTCCCAGGCGCGCCGCTCGAGCTTACGGGCGCTGTCCGCTTTCTAGCTCTGGGCATTGGTTGTCGCTCAGCTTGAGCACGACCTGCGTCAGCGAGGCGGTCAGCGCCAGCATCTCCACAGTGGCGGACTGGAGCGCGTCGGTCGAGGCCGCCAGGGTCTGCATGACCGGGGTATGGCTGGGGAGGTGCGTCGTAACTGCCGATCGCATCGGCGAGCTCGTGCATCGTCGGACGCACGTCCTCGCTCGAGCGGGCGGCGCGGTCTCTTTCCTCTTCGAGCTTCGGCGAAGTCGGTCGACAGCGTGTCAACGCTCACGCGAGTATTAGCTCTACCTGACCGTCGCGTAGAACGCGGGCGCGTAGGTTCCGCTGCCGCCCGCGCTCGCCGCCCACGCAGCCCACGTTCCGCCGGCATCGATCGTGATGTCGTACATCGCGCCCGGAGCGAGCGCGAGCGTGAGGCTTCCGTCTGTGTGAGTCAGGAAAAGCGGCTTCGTCGACGCCCGGCGCCAGTCGGAGGTCGTGGCGGCGGCTGTCGAACTCCAGACCCCGACCGGGAGGAGGAGCGCCGAGTAGGCGTGGGCGAGCGCGGCCAGGTTCGTAATGTGGAGACTGACGTGCACGACGCGCGTCGCTTTCCGCGCGTCGACGACGTAAAGGTCGCCTCCCCGCGATACTTCGCCCGTCGTGCCCGGCGTGGGCGTCCAGGCTGGAGCCTGCAGGCCGGAGATGCGACCGTTTGTGCCGATCGCGGTCGTGTACCGCAGCGACCGCACACCGACGGGCACGGGAGCGCCCTCCGCGAGTGTATAGAGCACGTTCGAGCCGCCCGCCGCGACGTTCGCCGACGCCGACTGACTCTCGGCGGTGAAGGAGAGCGCAGAGGCGATCAGCGCGCCCAGGATCGCGGCGAGCGCGATCGCGACGCGGCGCGTGCGGCGGAGCGGGGCGGTGGCGCGGCTTTCCACACCGCTTGGATCGGCTCAGCTGGTGCAGGCTATGTCCCCTGTTCGGGGCGCGGGCGCTTCCCCGATTCGGGGTCGCTACTGTGGGCCGCCGGGCGCCCGGCGGTCGGCGAGCCGCTCGACCGCTTGCGCAAGGGCCATCAGAACCGTTCGCATCTCGGCGGTCGCGGCCCGAAGCTCGCCGCTTGACGCGGCAATGTTCTTCATGACGTCGGTGTGGCTGCGCAGGTGCTCCCCGTACTCACCGATCGCGCCGACGAGCTCCAGCATCGTGTCCTTCACGTCCTCGCTCGAGCTCACTGCGCGGTGGATCTCCTCTTCGAGCTTGCCGAAGTCGATGGGGAGGAGGAGGGGCTGCGGCGGGACGTACGGGACGAGTGCGGTCGAGAACGCCTGCTCGGGCCTGGGGTCGGGATCTTCACGGTACACCGGCGCGAGCTGGAACTCCGCCAAGTGCAGGGCGCGCGTCTCTGGGGGCAGCGAGGAGAGGTTGGGCTCGGCCGGATCGATCGTCGCGTGCTCGACGGCCGGGTGTGTGACCGCTGCAGGCGGGCCGCGAGCGCTCGTCACTGTCTGCTGCATCGTCTCCTTGAGCTCGCGCGCCTCGACGACGATCGTGGCCAGGCTGAGCATGTTCACGTCGGCGAGCTCGCGTCGGCGGTCGAGCACGCCGAGGAGGAAATAAAGGAGGATGACGAGGATCGTCGCGCCTCCGAAGATCTTGCCCTGGCGGCTGCGGAAGAAGAGCAGCGGATAGCCGCCGCCGGGTACGCGCCGCACCATTCGGCCGGTGATCCGGTCGGCGCGGATCGTGAACGCGTCCTCGCCCGTGTTCGCGTCACCCTTCGTGTGGATGACCAGGGTGTCGCCGCTGCGCTCGAGCTTCGAGATACGGTGGACGAGGGGGCCCGGAATGGCGAAGTCTTCCTGCGCGGACTGGGGCACTTCGAATGCGACGATGTCGCCCTTCTTGAGCTCGTCCTCTTCCACACCCTTGAGGACGACGAGGTCGCCAGGCTGAAGAGTCGGGCGCATGGACACGCCCGCCACTGGGACGATCGGAGGGTTTGCGTGCCAGACGACCGCCCCGGCCATGTAAGCGATCACGCCGAGCACGGCGAGCGTGGGAATCGTGTACCAGAGCACGAACGCGCCAAGCCGGGCCGCACGGGCCCGGCCGATGTTCTCGCCTCTCAAGTCGCTCTGGTCAGACATGGTTCGAATGTTCTTTCTATCTGCGTCGTCCCGCTCCTGTGCGGATCGTGACGCGCCCGAGTTACGCGTCGCTGGTGCTGCGACTGATCCTGACGAAGAACGCGAGGTTGGCGACGTTGGTCTGCTGACCCGGCGGAACCGTGCCGGCGGGGTTCAGGAGCGACGCGATAACGTAGATCCGGCGCTTGTCCGGGTCGAGGCCGGCGGGCTGGCACCAGGCCGTCAAGAGGCTCGTGTCGGTCGCGCACGTGGTCAGGTTGGCACTGGCGTCGACAGTCGGCCTGAGCCAGCCCCCGATCCGGCTCTCCGCCAGCAGGAGCTGTCCTTCGCTGACGGTCGGCGATCCGGGCGCGGCCGAGTCGAGGATGCCGCAGAACGTCGTTCCCGCGTCGACGATGGCGAGCTTACCCGTCGTACAGCCACCGGTGGTGATCGAGACCGGGTGGTAGATGCCGATCCGGATCTGTCCTCCTCCGCCGACGAGATTGCCCTTCGAGCGCGACGTGTTCGACCAGAACATCGCGACCCTCATCCGGTTGGTGAAGTCCTTGGCGATGTCGGCCTTGGCGAGCGTCTTCCCCTCCTGGAGCTGGGCGTTGCCGTTGCTGCGCGTCACTGTGGCCGACATCGTGATGACGTCGGCGATCTGACCGCCGGTTAGACCCGGCGCCGGTGCGATCGTCAACCCGCTCCCACCGGATGTGGCCAGCCAGTAGGTGACGCTGCCGAGCAACGACACCGAGACCGCGGTCAGCGCGAGCGCCCGGCGCGCTCTCGGGCTCGGAAGGGGCCGGTGGAGAGGGTTCACTTGCGCGACGCCTCCAGCGCCTAGGTGGGCTGCGCGGCGAAGAAGAACTGCGGGTTCAGATTGGCGGGGGTCGCCGTCGAGATCGTGTAGAAGCTGCCGCCGGTGTCGAACACGATGTCGTAGTAGAAGCCGACAGGAAGCCTGAACTGGAGGAACCCGTCCGTGTTCATGAGGTACGTGGGGCGGACGGCGATCACCTCGTTGCCGACCTCGGGCCAGACGGTGGCGTTCGCCGCATTGCAGAGGGAAGCGCACTTGTGCACCCGGACAGCGAAGGCCCAAGAGCTGTATGCCTGCTGTAGGCCGGCGAGATTGGTGACGAACAGGTCGACGGTCAACGCGGTAGCGGTCCCAAGAGTCGCGGCGGTCGCATCGATGAGAGCGATGTCGCCGGCCGTTGTCACTTCGCCGGCAGAGCCCGCCGCCGGTGTCCATGCCGGCTTTACGACCGATGCGGTGAACGCGTTCGTAACGATCCCCGCCGCAGGCGTGTAGCGCAGCGTCGTCACGGCTGCGGGGACCCCAGCCGTCCCAGACGCCACTGGAAAGACGAAGTTCGTCGAGCTGGCCGCGACGCTGATCGTCGATGTCCCGGAATTCTCTGCGAACGATACGCCGAGCGCGGCCGCGAGTACCGCGAGCGCCGGAATGCTAACGAGCAGGAAGCGGCGGCGGCGCTTGCGGAGGCCCTTCTCCACCAGCGCGAACTGCTCGGGTGCCAGTATAGGTGGGGGTTTGACTGTCATCCGCAGGCCGACCGACTTCGCCGCTAAGGCTACTGATCCTTCCGAATTGGACTATACACCTTTCTGTGTCTCGCGTCACCCGTATCGGCACGAAGTTCCCCCAAACGGGGTATACCGCCCAGATGGGGTACACCGGATCTCCAGGCACGCCAGTTCCAGGCACACCAGTTCTGCGAGAACCCCGCAGATCCTGCCACGCCGCGCCCGCAGGCGCCTTCATGAACTCGCCTCGAGCACGGGCAGCCGCTCGGCGCCGCGCTTCCTGAGCCGCTTGCTCTCGTAGAGCGCGATGTCCGCCTTGTGCATCAGCTCGGCCGCAGTGCGCCCGTGCTCGGGAGCGAGTGCAAATCCGCTCGAGAGCCGGACGCCAAGGCCGTGGCGCGAGGAAGCGCGAACGAGCTCGCGCTCGATCCGCTGTGTGAGGCGCTCGGCCGTCGCACGGGTGCCCTCGCACAGCAGCACGACGAACTCGTCGCCGCCGAGGCGGAATGCGAGGTCGTCGGCGCGGAGGAGGCGGCGGAGCGTGTGACCGACGAGGCGCAGCGTCTCGTCGCCTGTCCGGTGGCCGTGCTCGTCGTTGATCAGCTTGAGGTCGTCGCAGTCGAGCAGCACGAGCGCGAAGCGCCGCTCGTGGTCGCAGAGCTCGGTCAGCACGGCATGGCAATGGCCGGCGTTGTAAAGGCCGGTGAGCCAGTCGCATCGAGCCCGCTGCTCGAGCGCGTCGCGGCGGGCGTCCTGCAAGAGGGCCAGCGCGGCGAGTCGGGCGAATGCCTGCACGGTCTCGTGCTCTGATGGGAGGAACGGCTGCCGGTCTGCCCGCCGCCGCAGCTCGATCGCTCCCAGCGTCCGTCCGCTCGCGTCGAGCGGGACTACGAGCGTCCGCGCCGGGCCGGCGATCCGCCGGTCGTGGACGAGCACGCGGCGGTCGCGGCCTTCGATCAGCTCGTGGAGAGCGAATTCGTCGATGTCTACGAGCGTGGCGATCCGGTTCGCGATCGCCGTCCAGACCTCCGTGCGATCACGCGCCGTCAAGAGCGAGGCTACCGCCTCGACCAGCGCGTCGCTCGTCGTTGCAAGGCTCGGTTGAATGCTTGGCTCTGCCGCAGTAACAGTCACGTGCTCTCCCCGTACCTCGACGACGCCGCGGTCGCCGGGTTGGAGTCGCCCTTAGTATCGCCCGATTCGAAGTCCCGGGAATCCCCCGGACGGGTGAATGAGCCTCTCCTGACGCTCGCGCGGCCGCTCGATGACTCGCCGCCGCTCCGACTGGCGTGCTGCCGGCCGGCCCGGAGGATGGCCGCAAGTGGCGGGCGCGCCCGCAGCCCCGCTCGCACGTTTTCCCGGCCGAAAGGCGCGACGGCTGGTTCCGCGACAGGCGTGCGGCGGTGCACGTACGGACGCGCCGCGCGGGCGTCTTCGGCCTGCTGACGTGGTGGCATCCCTCGCTCGCGCTGGAGACCGTCACCGCGAACGCCGCGGACGTCTTACGGCTGCGTCTCTCACTGGCCTGATCCGAGCGAGGCGAGGTGGCGCAGGGTGACTCTTCCTGCCGCCACCTTCGCTCGCTCACATTCTCCGCGTCATCGTTCCCCGCAGAGGATCATGCGACACCCCCGGGGGAGAGGGGGGAACGCAGGCTCGCCGCAGTGATCGCTCCGACCATAGCTTCCGTTTTCCAGCAAATCAAGCCGAGAAGTCCACTGCGCGCTGAACTCCAGATGTCCAGCACCGGCATTCTGATCCCGATCTCTCCGAGGCTGGTTTCGGACCCCTTGTGCTGAATACGTGATGAATGCTGCGATTACTATCTGCGCGATGGCGACCACCGATGACCGGGGCTCGCTCGACGCGACGCGCGCCTGGCGCGACGAGTTCTACGGGCGTTTGCCGGAGCGCCAAGGCGAGCTCTTCACGACGATCTCGGGGCTCGAGAACGAGCCGCTCGCCACGCCGGACACGGTCGAGGTGGACCACGACCGCGATCTCGGCTTCCCGGGCGCCTACCCGTTCACGCGGGGGGTCTACCCGACGATGTACCGCGGCCGGCTCTGGACGATGCGCCAGTTCGCCGGCTTCGGGACGGCCGAGGAGACGAACGAGCGCTTCCACTACCTGCTCGGGCACGGGCAGACCGGCCTCTCGACCGCCTTCGACATGCCGACGTTGATGGGCTACGACTCGGATCACCCGCGCTCGCTCGGGGAGGTCGGTCGCGAGGGTGTGGCGGTGGACTCGCTCGCCGACATGGAGACCCTCTTCTCGGGGATCCCGCTGGGCGAGGTCTCGACGTCGATGACGATCAACTCGCCGGCTGCGATCGTGCTCGCGTACTACCTCTGCGTCGGCGAGGCCCAGGGTGTGCCGCGCGACAAGCTGCGCGGGACGGCCCAGACGGACATCCTCAAGGAGTACATCGCGCAGAAGGAGTGGATCTTCCCGCCAGAGCCGTCGCTGCGGCTCGTCGTGGACATGATCGAGTTCTGCTCGCGCGAGATGCCGCTCTTCCACCCGATCTCGATCTCGGGCTACCACATCCGGGAGGCCGGCTCGACGGCGGCGCAGGAGCTGGCGTTCACGCTCGCCGACGGCTTCGCCTACGTCGAGGCGGCGCTCGAGCGCGGCCTGCGTGTGGACGAGTTCGCGCCGCGGCTCTCCTTCTTCTTCAACGCCCACCTCGACTTCTTCGAGGAGATCGCGAAGTACCGGGCGGCCCGGCGAATCTGGGCGCGCGAGCTGCGCGGCCGCTACGGGGCCTGCGACGACCGCTCGCTGCTGATGCGCTTCCACACGCAGACCGCAGGCGTCTCGCTGACCGCGCAGCAGCCGGAGCTGAACATCGTGCGGACCGCGATCGAGGCGCTCGCGGCGGTGCTCGGGGGCACTCAGAGCCTGCATACGAACTCGTACGACGAGGCGCTCGCGCTGCCGACCGAGGACGCGGTGCGGATCGCCCTGCGCACCCAGCAGGTGATCGCACACGAGACGGGCGTCGTGAACACGATCGACCCGCTCGGCGGCTCGTGGCACCTCGAGGAGCTGACGAACCGGCTCGAAGCCGAGGCGTACGACTACTTCTCGCGGATCGAGCAGCTCGGCGGGGTGATCCCCGCGATCAAGGAGAACTTCTTCCAGCGCGAGATCGCCGAGGCCTCGTACCGCTACCAGGGGGAGGTCGAGCGCGAGCAGCGCATCGTCGTCGGCGTCAACCGCTACCAGCTCGCCGACGAGCGGCCGATCCCCACGCTCAAGGTCGACCCGGCGCTCGAGGGGCAGCAGGTCGAGCGCCTGCGGGCGCTGCGGGCCTCGCGCGACGCGGCGGCCGTCGAGGCCCGGCTCGCTGCGCTGAAGGCTGGAGCGGCGACCGAGGGCGTGAACCTGATGCCGCTGATCGTGGACGCGGCGCGGGACTACGTCACCCTCGGCGAGCTGTGTGACGCGCTGCGCGAGGTGTGGGGCGTCTGGCGCGAAACTCCCGTGTTCTAGGGGGTTAAGCCGTGGTTAACGGCAAACCGGTCGGCGAACTCCTCGTCTACTCTGTCTTGAGATGACCTCGCTCCACCGCCGCCGCCGCACGCAGCGCGTCCTCACGTGGGGGTCGGGGCTCGTGCTCGTGGCGGGTGTGGTCGCAGTGCTCGTCGTCTACGTCGGCGGCTCCGGGAACGACACCGCCGCCGCCCCGCTCTCCACAGAGCCGGCGGTCGTCAACGAGCAGCAGCAGAACGTCAAGCTCGATCCCGCGGCGCGTCAGGTGGCGGGCCGCTTCATCCTCACCGCAGTCGCGCGCGAGAACCTCGCCGAGGGGTGGGAGCTGACGCATCCCGACCTGCGGCAAGGACTCACGAAGGAGCAGTGGCTCACGGGCAACATCCCGGTCCAGTACTACCCGGCGGATGCGATCGACTCCGCGGCCTTCAAGATCGACGAGTCGTACCCGTCGGAGGCCCTGCTCGAGGTCGCCCTCATCCCGAAGGAGGGGGAGACGATCAAGCCCCAGATCTTCTTCGTCGGGTTGAAGAAGGCGGGCGGCCGCTGGCAGGTCTACTACTGGGCGCCGCGCGCCGCGCCGTCGATTCCCGTCACGGGCGACGGCTAGCCGCGGGAGGCAGCGGATGCCGGGTCCTCTCGCGTCCTACCGGTTCCGGCGCCGGCTGCTGAAGCTCGCCGCGCTCGCAGCGATCGCGGGCGCGGCAGGGCTCGTCTCGGTGCTCTTCTGGAACACCGGGCGCTCGTACGAGTCGCCGCTCTCGACCGAGCCGGCGCTCACGGCAGAGCAGCAGCGCAACGTCCGGCTGCCGAAGGCCGAACGCAGCCAGGCGCTGGCCACAGCGGCGCTCTTCGTGAAGACGGCGGTGATTCGCGAGCACGTCGGGCAGTCGTATGCCCTCGCACATCCGAAGCTGCGCCAGGGGCTCTCGCGGGAGGAGTGGAGCACCGGCGAGATCCCCGTTCAGTACTACCCGGTGGACGCCGCCCGCTGGCGGCTCGACTTCCAGTACGCCGACGAGCTCGGCCTGGCCGTGTACGTGGTCCCGCGCGCCGGCGCGGATCTGCGGCCGATGGTGTTCGACATGTCGATGAAGCCGGTCGACGGCGCCGGCGGCCGGCGCTGGCTCGTCAGCTCCTGGGTGCCACGCTTCTCGAGCGCCGGCCAGACGCCGCCGTCTGCGGGCGAACGGCTTGCGGCGGCCGCGCCCGCTCCGGAGCAGAAGGCGCCCCTCTCGACCCTCTGGCTGCTGGTGCCGGTCGTCCTGATCGCGAGCGTCCTGGTGGTGCCCGTCGGCCTCTACGTCCGGGACCGCCGGCGCACGCGCCGAGCCGAGCGGGAGTACGCGGCGTCGTTCGAGGAGCGGGCCCGCGTAGAGGGCGGCGGGACCTAGCCTAGAGCGAGAGCTCGAGTCCGTCGTGGGCCTGCTCGAGCCCCGCCTCGAGCGGCAGCTCCTCGGGCCGGTGGGTGAGCAGGAGCCGGCGGGCACCCGAGGCGCGGAAGGCCGCCACGGCCTCGTCGGCCGACAGGTGGCCGCGGGGCTCGCCGTCGTCCTCGCCCCGTGCGAGCGTCGCCTCGCAGAGGAAGAGATCGGCGTCACGGGCGAGCTCGACGAGCTGGTCGCCCGGCGCGGCATCGCCGGAGTAGGCGAGGGTCCGCCCGGCGTTCTGGACGCGCAGGCCGAAGGTCTGGAGCGTGTAGTGGGGCAGGCGGATCGCGGTCACCGTGAGGCCGGCCGTCTCGAACGGCACGTCTTCGGCGTACTCGCGCAGCGCGAACGTGCGCTCGAACATCTCGGGGAAGCCGAGCCGCTGCCCCAGCTCCCCGAGATGCTCGCGGCCGCCCGGCGGGACCCAGAGCTCCGGCTGCGGCGCCTCGCGGCCCAGGCCGTACAGCGATCCCCAGACCCAGGGCACGAGATCGCCCCAGTGGTCGAGATGGAAGTGCGTGATCGTGATCGCGTCCACCCGCGGCCAGCCTTCCCACTCGCGCAGGCGGGCGAGGACGCCCGGCCCGCAGTCGAGCAGCAGCCGCCCCGGGCCCTCGACGAGGTAGCCGGAATGGGAGCCCCCGGGGTTGGGCCAGGCGGGCGAGCAGCCGACGACGGTGAGCTTCATGGCCGCCATATACTGCCCGCCGGTGGCGAGGAAGATCCGAGTCGTGATCGCGAAGCCCGGTCTGGACGGTCACGACCGCGGTGCCAAGATCATCGCCCGCGCGCTGCGCGACGCCGGCATGGAGGTCATCTACACGGGTCTGCACCAGACGCCCGAGCAGATCGTCGAGACCGCGATCCAGGAAGACGCGGACGCCGTCGGCATCTCGATCCTGTCCGGCGCGCACATGACCCTCGTGCCGCGCATCCTGGACGGCCTGCGCGAGGCGGGCGTCGACGACGTCCTGGTCGTGGTCGGCGGCACGATCCCCGACGAGGACGCCGAGGAGCTGAAGCAGCTGGGCGTCGCGGCGGTCTTCACGCCCGGCGCGCCGACGAGCGAGATCGTCGAGTTCCTGCGCGGCGCGGTCGCCGTCTAGCTGCCGAGCGCGACCCGGGCGGCGGTGAGCGTCCCCGGGGCCCCCTGCTGCGCCGCGAGGGTCACCTTGGCGGGTGCGGTCAGGATCGTGACCGCTCTGCCCTTGAGCACGTTCGAGGAGGGACCGGCAAGCGCCGAGACCGTTTTCGCGTCGACCATGGCGTCCTGCGGCACCGTCACGCCGACGATCCGGCCGTCCGCAGCGATCTGCCGGCCTCCCGGCCACGATCGCACGGTGCTCACCTTGAGCTGGAGCCCGCCGCTCCCGGAGCCGACGATCGTGCCTGCGAGCGCGAGCGTGAACGTCGTCCCTTGCGGAGCGGAGAAGAGGAGGCGCTGCGCCTGCTTCAGCGCCTTGAACGGGTTCGCGGCGTCGCCGTCGCCGGGGTGGAGCTCGAAGTGGAGGTGCGGGGAGATGCCGTCCGCGTCGCCCGAGTCGCCGACGAACCCCACCGGCTCCCCCGCCTCGACGCGCGCGCCGTTGCGCAGGCCCGGCGTGTAGGCGACGCCGGGAACGCAGCTGCCCTTGTTGTCGTTCCCCTTGCCGAGGTCGTTGTTGAGGTGGATGTAGAGGTAGGTCGTCCCGCTCTCGCCATGCAGGTAGAGCATGCAGCCGGCACGCGCGGAGGTCGTCCAGAACGTGACGGTGCCGGCCTCGGCGGCGACCGCCAGGGCGCGGCGCGGGGCCATGATGTCGATCCCCTCGTGGCTGCCCTGGCCGCGCGGTTCGCCGAAGTCGTCACGGAAGCTCGCCTGCCCGATCACGGGGAAGACGATCGCCGGGGCGGCCTTCGCGGTCGGGCCCGTGCTCTTCGCGCCCGGAGCCGGCGACGGGTGTGCGGCGGCCGCGCCTACCGTCAAGGCGGCGAGCAGGGTGAGGAAGAAGACTCCTCGGGCTGTCGTCCGGTGGCGAAGCATCAGGCTCCGGTTCGCGCTCGAAGCGCCGTACCCTAGCAGCGGGTTGTGACGGCCCCGTGAAACAACCTGCGCTGCGGCGCTCGACGACGGAACCGGTTCGCCTGCACCGTCGCATCGTTAGAGTCTCGGCCGATGAGGATCGCCGTCTGCGTGAAGCAGGTTCCGGACGCGACTGCCGCGCGGCGGCTCGACCCCGCCACGAAGCGGCTCGACCGCTCGGGCGAGGGCGCGCTGAACGCCTTCGACACGAACGCGGTCGAGGAGGCGCTACGGCTGAAGGAGGCCCACGAGGGCGAGGTCGTGGTGCTCTCGCTCGGCCCCGAGCGCGCCCTCGACGCGCTGCGCAAGGCGCTCGCGATGGGCGCCGACCGCGCCGTGCTCATCAGCGACGAGGTCGCCGCCGGCTCCGACCTCGTGGCGACGAGCTACGCGCTCGCCAAGGCGATCGAGCGCGAGGGCGCGGATCTCGTGCTGTTCGGCCAGCAGTCGAGCGACTCCGACGGCGCCGTCCTCTGGGCGGCCGTCGCCGAGCGCCTCGGCGCGCCGCTGATCTCCCAGGTCGCCGAGCTGACCGTGGCCGGCGGTGTCGCCACAGGCAAGCGCCAGACCGAGTACGGCTACGACGTGATCGAGGCGCCCCTGCCCGCGGTGATCGCCGTCTCCGATGCGATCAACGAGCCGCGCTACCCGTCGCTGAAGGGAATCATGAGCGCGAAGTCGAAGCCGCAGGCGACCGTCTCCCTCGCCGATCTCGGCATCGAGGCCGGCCGTGCGGGCGAGGCCGGCTCGCGCACGGAGGTTCTCGCGCTCGCCCCGCCGCCTGCGCGCGGCGACACGATCAAGATCGAGGACGACGGCGGGGCCGCGCAGAAGCTCCTCGACTACCTCGTCGAGAAGAGGCTGCTCTAGTGGCGGGCCCGATCCTCGTCTTCCTCGAGCACCACGGGGACGAACTGGCGAAGGGCGGCCTCGGCGTGCTCGGCAAGGCAGCCTCTCTCTCCGGCGACGTCGCCGGCGTCGTGCTCGGCTCCGGCGTGCAGGGCGCGGCCGCGAAGGCCGGCGCCTTCGGAGCGACGAAAGTCTGGGTGTGCGACGACCCCGCGCTCGCCGCACCGCTGCCGCAGGCGCGGGTGGACGCGCTGGCGGCGCTCGTCGAGCAGACCGGCGCCGAGGCGGTGCTCTTCGCTTCCTCCGTGCTCGCCGCCGACGTGGCGGCCGGCCTCGCGGCGCGCCTCGACGCGGGCCTCAACTGGGACCTTTCCGGCCTCGAGGTCAAGGACGGCCGCCTGATCGGCACCCGCCCCGCGCTCGGCGACTCCGTCCTGGCCGAGGTCGCCTGGAAGGGCGGGCCGTGTCTCGGGCTCGTCCGCTCGGGCACCTTCGACCCGCAGCCGGGCGGCGGCTCGGCCACCGTCGAGGCGTTCTCGGCGAGCTTCCGTGCCTTCTCGACCGCCGCGCGCATGGTCGACCAGGCGCACGAGGTGTCCAGCGGCCCTTCGATCGAGGACGCCGACGTGATCGTCGCCGGAGGCCGCGGCCTCGGCGCCGCGGAGGGCTTCGCGCTCTGCGAGGAGCTGGCCGGCGCTCTCGGCGGCGCCGTCGCCGCGACGCGCGCGGTCGTCGACGCCGGCTGGTACCCGTACTCGACCCAGGTGGGGCAGACGGGCAAGACCGTCGCGCCGAAGCTCTACTTCGCGCTCGGGATCTCGGGCGCGATCCAGCACAAGGTCGGGATGCAGGGCTCCGGCACGATCGTCGCGGTCAACAAGGACCCAAACGCGCCGATCTTCGACTTCGCCGACTTCGGCATCGTCGGCGACCTCCATCAGGTCGTCCCGAAGCTCGCCGAGCTCGTGCACGCGCGTAAGAGCTCGTGAGCATCCGCGCCGCCGACTACCCGCCGCCCGTCGCCCCGGGCGAGTTCGTGATCGCGCCGAGCGATCCGGCCGGGGAGCGGATCGAGGTCGGCGTCCTGATCGTCGGAGGCGGCCCGGCCGGGCTTGCCTGCGCGATTCGGCTCGGCCAGCTGCTCGAGGAGAGCCCCGCCCTCGCCGAGAAGCTCGGCGACGTGCCCGTGGCCGTGCTCGAGAAGGGCAAGCAGCCCGGCTCGCACCTCCTCTCCGGGGCCGTGCTGAACCCGCGCGCCCTGCGGACGCTCTTCAAGGGGCGCCTCTCGCTGGAGGATGTCCCGACCTACGGTGAGGTGCACGGCGAGGCCGTCTACCTGCTGACGCGCGGCGCGGCGCTGCGGATCCCGCCACCGCCGACGATGCGCAACCACGGCAACTACGTCGTCTCGGTCTCGCAGCTCGGGCGCTTCCTTGCCGAGCAGGCCGAGGCGCTCGGGACGGCGATCCTGCCGGAGACCGCAGCGCAGCAGCTGCTCGTCGCCGACGGGCGCGTCCACGGCGTCCGCACCGGCGACCGGGGCCGCGGCCGCGAGGGGCAGCAGCTCGGCAACTTCGAGCCCGGCTCCGACATCGTCGCGCAGGTGACGGTGCTCGCGGAGGGCACGCAGGGCCATCTGACCGCCGCCGCGCTCGACCACTTCGGCCTGCACGGCCCGCAGCCGCAGATCTGGGAGCTCGGCGTGAAGGAGGTCTGGAAGGTCGCCAAGCCGCTGCACCACATCGTCCACACGATGGGCTGGCCGCTGCGCAAGCGCGCGAAGTACCGCGAGTTCGGCGGCTCGTGGGTCTACCCGATGGGCGAGGACATGGTCTCGCTCGGCTTCGTCGCCGGTCTCGACTCACGCGACGTGGAGCTTTCGGTGCACGACCTCCTACAGGAGCTGAAGACGCACCGGCTGCTGCGCAAGCTGCTGGCGGGCGGCGAGCGGATCGCGTGGGGTGCGAAGACGATCACGGGCGGCGGGTACCACTCGCTGCCGACGTCGTTCGGCGCGCCCGGCCTCCTGCTCGCCGGCGAGGGCGCCGGGCTCGTCAACGTCCCGACCCTGAAGGGCATCCACTACGCGATCGAATCGGGGCGGCTCGCGGCGGAGGCGATCGTCCGCTCGCTGCAGCCCGGCGAGACGCCGACGCGCGCCGGTGCGTTCACCTCCTACGACGAGGCGCTGCTATCGGGCTACGTCGGCAAGGATCTCCGGGCGGTGCGCAACATGCGCAACGCCTTCGACAGGGGGTTCTTCGTCGGCGGCGCGCTCGCGAGCGCGATGACCGTCACGAAGGGGCGCTTCCCGCCCTTCGAGCTGCACGCCGAGGCGAACGCGACGCAGCCGCTCCTGCGCACCGACCGCGCCCGGCGCTACCCGGCGCCGGACGGTAAGCTCACGTTCGACAAGCTCTCCTCGGTCTTCGCCGCCGGGAACCGCACGCGCGACGACCAGCCGAGCCACATCCGCGTCGAGTCGCGCGTGCCGCGCGACGTCGCCGAGCTCTGGTCGCGCATGTGCCCCGCGCACGTGTACGAGGTGGGGGAGGAGGGCGACGACGGCCTCGTCACGCTCGAGGTCACCCCGTCGAACTGCGTCCAGTGCGGGGCGATCACGGCCCGGGGCGGGCGGCTGACCCCGCCCGAGGGCGGCTCGGGCCCCGAGTACACGCTCACCTAGCCAGCCGTCTCGACATTATGACGTCATAATGCTATGATGGTGGCATGGCACGGACGAAGACGACCGTCTACCTCGACCCGCAAGTCCTGCGGGCCGCGCGGATCATGGCCGCACGAACAGGCAGGCGTGACTCCGACGTCATGGAGGACGCGCTGCGGTCGTACCTCGGCATCGAGGTCGCCGACCGCGTCCGCGCGCGGAGCACACTCGGTCCCGACGAGGCAGAGGCGCTCGCCTACGGCGAGCTGCACGCCTCGCGCGGCTAGGTGCTCCGGGCCGTCCTCGACGTGGGCGTGCTCGTGGCCGCCTTGCTCTCACGGGAGGGTGCTCCCGCGCTCGTGCTCGACCGCTGGCGCGACGGCGATTTCGACCTCGTCGTCTCACCGGCTCTCCTCGGCGAGCTCGATCGCTTGCTCGCCCGCCCGAAGTTCCGGGCGTATCTCGCCGAGGACGAAGCAGACGCTTATGTCGCGGCGCTCGCCCGGCAGGCGGTCGTCGTAGACGATCCTCCCGCCGAGGCCGGGCTCACCCCGGATCCTGGAGACGACTACCTCGTCGCGCTCGCACGGGCGGCGGCGGCCGACGTCCTCGTGTCGGGCGACGGCCACCTGACGAGCCTTCTTGACCCGACTCCCCCCGTGCTCACCCCGCGGGCCTTCCTGGAGCAGCTCGGATGATCACCCTCGACGACGTCCGCGCCGCGCGCGAGCGGATCGGCGGCCGCCTGCTGCGCACGCCGCTGCACTCCTCGCGCACGCTCGGCGAGCGCGTCTTCCTCAAGTGCGAGCTCTTTCAGCCGACCGGCTCTTTCAAGGTGCGCGGCGTGCTCAGCAAGCTCGCGACGCTCACCGCCGAGGAGCGGGCACGCGGCGTGATCGGGATCTCCGCGGGCAACCACGCGCAGGCGCTCGCCTGGGGCGCCCGGCAGGAGGGGCTCGACTGCCTGATGGTGATGTACGGCGGCGCGAGCCCGCAGAAGGTCGCGGCCACCCTCGGGTACGGCGCGCACGTGGATCAGGAGGCGGACTCCCCCGCGAGCGCCTTCGAGCGCCTGCACGCCCTGATCGCCGAGACCGGGCGGGTGCTCGTCCACCCGTTCGACGACCCGGTCGTGATCGCCGGCGCGGGCACGTGCGGGCTCGAGCTCGTCGAGGACCTGCCCGATGTGGACACCGTGCTCGTCGCCTGCGGCGGCGGCGGGCTCGTCTCGGGCATCGCCGTCGCCGTCAGGGGGCTGCGCCCCCACGCCCGAATCGTCGCGGTCGAGCCGGAAGGGTCGACCGCGCTCCGCTCCGGGCTCGAGGCGGGAGAGCCTGTGCCCGTGACGCCGGTTTCGATCGCCGACGGGCTCTCCGCGCCGTTCGCGGGGAAGCACACCGTGGCGCTCTGCACGGCCCTGGAGGTCGAAAGCATGCTCGTCTCCGAGGACGAGATCGAGGAGGCGTTCCGCTTCCTCTACCTGCGCGCCAAGCTCGCCTGCGAGCCGGCCGCCGCGGCCGCTGTCGCCCCTCTCCTGTCGGGTCGCGTGGTCGGCGGTACGACGGCCGTCGTCGTCTCGGGTGGCAACGTAAGCCCCCAGACCGCCTCTGCTATCCTGGCCCGAGCATGAAGGCCGACATCCATCCCGAGTACATGGCGACGCACGTCCGCTGCTCGTGCGGCAACGAGTTCGACACGCGCTCGACCAAGCCCGAGCTGCACGTCGAGATCTGCTCGGCCTGCCACCCGTTCTACACCGGCAAGCAGAAGCTGATGGATCAGGGCGGCCGGGTCGAGCGGTTCCAGAAGCGGCTCGAGAAGGCCGGCGGCGCGAGCCGCGGCTAGCCGAACCTCTTGGCTACGACGATCGGGGGTCAAGCCGTCCTCGAGGGCGTGATGATGCGCGGGCCCGCGAGTTGGGCCGTCGCCGTGCGCAAGCCCGACGGGGAGATCGCTCAGATCGTGCGCGAGATCGCCTCGCCGATGGCCCGGCACCGCATCCTGCGACTGCCGGTGCTCCGCGGTGTGATGGCGCTCGGCGAGTCGCTCGCGATCGGCTTCCGCGCGCTTGCCATCTCCGCCAACTACGCGGCGGCCGAGGAGGGCGACGACGGCGAGGTGCAGACCGAGATCGGGCGCGGGCAGATCATCTTCGCGTTCGTGATCGCGATCGGCTTCGCGCTGATGCTGTTCAAGGTCACGCCGGCGCTGCTCACGAGCTGGCTGCCGATCGAGACCACCGGCTGGTTCGTGATCGTGGAGGGGCTGATCCGCGTCGCGATCTTCGTCCTCTACCTCTCGCTCATCTCGCTCCTGCCCGATCTCAAGCGGGTCTTCCAGTACCACGGCGCCGAGCACAAGGCGATCAATGCGCTCGAGGCGGGGGAGGAGCTGACGCCCGAGCGTGTGCAGAAATTCAGCTTGATCCACCCACGTTGCGGAACGGCTTTTTTGCTCTGGGTTATGGTGATCGGCATCTTCGTCTTCGCCTTCGTCGGCCGGCCCGCCTGGTACTGGCTGATCACGAGCCGGATCCTCCTGCTGCCGGTGATCGCCGGGCTCGCCTACGAGCTCATCCGCTTCGCCGGCCGCCACCAGGGAAGCCGCGTGCTGATGACGCTGCTCGCACCCGGCCTCTGGCTGCAGCGGCTGACGACGCGCCAGCCGTCACTCGACCAGCTCGAGGTCTCGATCCGCGCGCTCCAGGACGTGCTCACGCGCGAGGGCCTGCTGACCGCAGAGGAGCGCAAGGTGGAGGTGATGGCGTAGTGCCCAAAATCGTCAGGCAGGCGACGACCGCGTGGAAGGGGAGCCTCTCCCGTGGCGACGGCACGGTCTCGGCGGCCACCTCGGGCGCCTTCGCCCTGCCCTTCTCGCTGCCGAGCCGGATCGGGGACCCCGGAGGGAAGACGAGCCCGGAGGAGCTGCTCGCCGCCGCCCACGCCGGCTGCTTCACGAGCTCGCTCGCCGGCGAGCTCGGCTCCGCCGGGACGCCGCCCGAGCGGCTCGAGGTGCGCTGCACGATCACGATGGACGAGGTCGAGGGCAAGGGCCACCAGATCGTCCTCTCCGAGCTAGAGGCAACGGGACGGGTGCCGGGAGCGGACGACGCCTCCTTCGCGGCCGCAGTCGAGGCCGCCGACGCGGGCTGCCCGTTCTCGACGCTGATCCGGGCGAGCGCGCAGGTGCGCGCGGCCGGCCGGCTCGAGACGCCCTAGGCTCGTGCCTCAACTCTGCGGCCGTGCGGCCGATGTCCAGCCGATGGACTTGCGCGCGGGAACCGCATGAGCTGGACCGAGCGCCGTGGACGCCTCGGCGCCCTGGCCCGGCGCCTGACCGAGCCTGCGCAGGAGATCCCCGAAGGCGAGGAGCGCCGGCACGCACGCGTTCTGTCGGTCGTCGCGCTCAGCTTCTCGGCGGTAGTGATCGTGATCGGCTGGATCCCGGTGGTCTTCTACGGGGTCGCAGCGTGGCGCGCCGGGGTGTGGCTCGGGACCAGCGCGGGCTTCGTCGTCGCCCTGGCGGTCTCGCGAACGATGCACAAGAGGCTCGCCGCGTGGCTCATCGTCGCCGTTCTGGCCGGCTCGACCTCGCTCGCGCTGGTCGGGAGCGAGCCGGAGGTCGCGGCGGTCACGCTCGTCTTCCTCGTCGTCCCGGCCTCGATCGCGGCGGTCGTGCTGCCGCTGCGGGATGCGCTGGCATTCGCCGGCGCGACTCTCGCCGGAGCGGCCGTGGCCGGCGAGACCGTGCTCGACATTCCGGCCCGGCTGGCCGCGCCCGCCCTCGTGTTCCTGGTGCTCGGGACGACGCTCATCTTCCTCGTCGTCGAGGTCAGGCGCCGCGACCGCCTCCTGATGTATGCCGCCGTCAGGGAGCTGGCGGAGAGCCGCGAGGGCTGGCACCGGCTGTTCGACGCGTCCGTCGCGGCGATGGGCATCAGCGAGGCCGGTGTGTTCACGGTTGCGAACAGGGCGCTTGCCGAGCTGCTCGGATTCGACTCGCCTGCGGACGTCGGGGGGCTCGGCGTCTTGGACGTCGTCGCCGAGGAGAGTCGCGCCGTCGTTCGCGAGGCGATCGACTCCCAGTACGAAGGCGTGTACGAGTTCGTGATCGTGAGACGCGACGGGACGCGCCGGCACGTCGAGTCCAACGCCCGGCCGTTCGTGCACGGGGGGCGGAGCGCCCGAATCGGAGTCCTCCGCGACGTCACTGCCGAGCGGGAGGCGCAGGAGCGCCTGCGGATGGCCCTCGAGGCCTCCCGGATGCGCACCTGGGAGTGGGATCTCGGCGACGATACGGTTGTCTGGACGGGAGGCGAGTCTCCGGTGCGGGACGCCGACCTCGGCGTCCCGATCTCGTGGGACGCCGTCTTCGAGGCTCTGCACCCGGACGATCGCCCACTGTTGCTCAAGGCCCTCGAGGGGTCGTTCGCGACGGGGAGCGACTACGTCGTCGAGTACCGGCTCGTCTCCAGCGACGGATCCGTCGAGTGGGTTGCCGAGAGCGGGCGGCCCATCTACGGCGAGGCCGGAGAGCCTGTGCGGGTGGTCGGCGTCTCGCGCGTGATCACGAAGCGGAAGGCGGCGGAAGAGGCTCTGCGCGCCAGCGAGGAGCGGTATCGCGAGCTGTTCGAGAACGCGAACGACGCGGTCATCACGCTCGACGGGGACTGGCTGATCACCTCCGGGAACCGGGCCGCGGAGGCTCTCCTGGGACGCGACCGGTCGGAGATCCTCGGGAGGCCGGCCACGGACTTCATCGCGCCCGAGCAACACGACCTGATACGCGAGCAGGAGCGGCTGAAGCTGAGCGGCGAGGCGACAGCGACGACGTACGAGCTCGACCTCCTCCACGCAGGCGGCCGCCGGGTTCCCGTGGACATCAGCACCCGGCTGATCCTCGAGGACGGGAGGCCGGCCGGCATCCACGCGATCATGCGCGACGCCAGCGGCCGCAAGGCGCTCGAGGAGCAGCTCCGGCAGGCGCAGCGCCTGGAGGCGGTCGGCCGCCTCGCCGGCGGCGTCGCGCACGACTTCAACAACATCCTCACGGCGATCGACGGCTACAACGACATGCTGCTCGACAGTCTCGACCCCGACGACGCGCGCCGTTTCGACGCGCTCGAGGTGAAGCGCGCGGCCGAGCGGGCGGCCGACCTGACGCGACAGCTCCTCGCCTTCAGTCGCCGCCAGGTGCTGCAGCCACGGGTCATCGACCTGAACGAGCTCGTCCCGGACCTGGAGTCCCTGCTGCGACGCACGATCGGCGAGGATGTGTCGCTCGAGACCCTGTACGCGGAGAGCCACGCCCTCGTCAAGGCGGACCGCGGCCAGCTCGAGCAGGTGCTGATGAACCTCGCCGTCAACGCCCGCGACGCGATGCCCGACGGCGGACGGCTGACGATCCAGACGGGGTCCGTGACGCTCGCCGGCCCGCTTGCCGAGACGCTCGAGCTGCCCGCGGGCGCGTACGTCGAGCTGACCGTCCGCGACACGGGAGTCGGCATGGACGACCAGACGCGGGCGCAGGTGTTCGAGCCGTTCTTCACCACGAAGGCGAGCGGCGAGGGCACCGGGCTCGGGCTCGCCACGGCCTACGGCATCGTCCGCCAGAGTGGAGGCCAGATCCGCGTCGAGAGCGAGCCGGGCCGCGGCACGGCGTTCCACGTTCTCCTTCCGGTGGCGCCCGCCGGAGAGGCTCCCGCTCCGTCCCGAGGCGAGCGCGAGCGCCCCAAGAGCGGCAGCGAGACGATGCTGCTCGTCGAGGATGAGGACATGGTGCGCCGGCTCGCGCGGCTGTCGCTCGAGCGGCGAGGCTATCGCGTGCTGGAGGCTGCGGGAGCAGACGAGGCGCTGCGACTCGCGGCCGAGTTCGACGAGCCGATCCATCTGCTGCTCACCGACATCGTCATGCCGGGCATGAACGGCCGCGCGCTCGCCGAGCGCCTGGCGGGGGACCGGCCCGAGACGCGCGTGCTCTTCATGTCGGGCTACCCGGACGACGCGATCGTTCGCCACGGCATCTCCGAGGCCGACGTCGCGTTCCTGGAGAAGCCGTTCTCGCCGGACGACCTCGCCGAGAAGGTGCGCGAGGTGCTCGACACCGCATAGCCTGTTCGGGTCACTGCGAACGGGAGGGATGGGCATGGCTACGGAACGGACGGCGTCGGTGGCCTGGCGCGGCGACCTGATGAGCGGCAGCGGCACGATCGAGTCGGTGGGTAGCGGCGCGTTCGGCGGGCTGGGCGTCTCCTGGCCTGCTCGTTCCGCGGAGCCGGGAGGGCAGACGAGCCCGGAGGAGCTGCTGGCGGCGGCGCACGCGGCGTGCTTCTCGATGGCGCTCGCGCACGCGCTGGCTGGGGCGGGGACGCCGCCGGAGAGCCTGCAGACCTCCGCGGCGGTGACATTCGTGCCGGGCACGGGGATCACGAAGATCGCACTCGCCGTGGCCGGCCGCGTGCCGGGGCTGGACGAGGCGGGCTTCCGCGAAGCGGCCGCGGGAGCGAAGGACGGCTGTCCCGTCTCGAAGGCTCTCGCCGGCGTGCCCGAGATCACCGTCGAGTCGCGGCTCGAGGGCTAGCATCGGTGTATGGCCGGCATTGAGGCACTCGTCGAGGAGCTCGAGCGCTCCTACACCGAAACGCGGGAGCGCATGAGCGACCCCGCCGTCTACAACGACCACCGCGAGGCGGCCGACGTCGGCCGGCGCCTGAAGGAGCTCGAGAGCCTGTACCGGCTGAGCCAGGAGTGGCGGCAGGCGACCGCGGACCTGGCCGCCGCCAAGGGCGACCCCGAGCTGTCGTCCATGGCCGCCGAGCTCGAGAGCGACCTGGCGCGGCTCGAGGAAGGGTTGCGTCTCGGTCTCGTCGAGCGCGACCCGGCCGACTCCAAGGACGTGATCATCGAGATCCGCTCCGGAGTCGGCGGCGACGAGGCGGCTCTGTGGGCCGGCGACGTCTACCGCATGCTGACGCGCTACGCGGAGCGCCGCGGCTTCAAGACCGAGCTGCTGTCGGCCAACGAGAGCGAGACCGGGGGGTTCAAGGAGGTGGTCTTCGCGGTCAAGGGCGACGCCGCCTTCTCCGTCTTCAAGTGGGAGGGCGGCACGCACCGCGTCCAGCGCGTCCCCGAGACCGAGTCGCAGGGGCGCATCCACACGTCGACGGCGACCGTCGCCGTGATGCCCGAGGCCGAGGACGTCGAGATCGAGCTGGAGGACAAGGATCTCAAGATCGACGTCTACCGCTCGACCGGCCCGGGTGGGCAGAGCGTGAACACGACCGACTCCGCCGTCCGGATCACGCACATCCCGACCGGCATCGTCGTGTCGATGCAGGATGAGAAGTCGCAGCTCCAGAACAAGACCAAGGCCCTGCGCGTGCTCCGCGCGCGCCTCTACGAGGCCGAGCGCGAGCGCCAGCAGGCCAGCCTCGCCGCGACCCGCCGCTCGCAGATCGGTAGCGGCGAGCGGGCCGAGAAGATCCGGACGTACAACTTCGCCGAGAACCGGCTGACCGACCATCGGGTCAAGCTGACCGTGCACCGGCTCGACCAGATCCTGCAGGGAGGCGACCTGACCGAGTTCACCGAGGCGCTCCAGGCCGAGGAGCGCCAGCTGGCTCTCGAGTCGGCGTCGGTGTGAGATCGGGGTTTACCCGCACCGTGCATCCGGCCCGTCGCTGACGCCCGGCGGCCGCCACGCTCATAGCGTGCGGGCTCATGCGGCGAAGGCATCTGGTCGCCTGGGTTTCGGTGGTGATCGGCGCGGCTGCGCTGGCGATCGCGGCCGGCCTCGCCGTCTTCTCGGGCGAGCCGGCGCCGACGGCGCATCCACAAGCGTCCGCTCCGCCCACGAGGACCGTCGTGGTCTCGTTCGGCAAGGAGCCCCTGGCCCCGGCGCTCCAGGCGCGGGTCTGCGGGCTGCGCGCCGGCTGCGCCAACGGGCAGGCGGGCCTCTCGCTCGTTCGCTTCGTCGGCGGCGATCGTCCACGCGCGACCGGAACGGCAACGGTGCTCACCGACTCGAACTGCGAGGCGGACGCCTACGGCATCTCCCACTGCCTGAATGCGCTGCGCCTCCCGGGCGGCGGCAGCCTCGTGGTGCGCCACGCGCACGACATGCACGCGTATCCGTGCCTGACGCCGGGAGACAGGGTCAAGCTCCTGACGGTCGAGGGGTTCGCCGCGGCCTGAGCCGGCGCTCGTGACGCTGGGGGAGGTCCTGCGACGGTCGGCCGAGCACCTGGCGGCGAAGGGCTCCGACACGCCGCGCCTCGATGCCGAGCTGCTGGTCGCGCACGCGCTCGGCCTCACGCGCATCGATCTCTACCTCCAGTTCGACCGGACCCTCACCGGGAGCGAGCTGGCGACCTCTCGCGACCTCATCTCCCGGCGCGCCCGGCGGGAGCCCGTCGGCTACATCCTCGGCGAGTGGGGCTTCCGCCGGCTGATCCTCAACGTGGACGCCCGCGCGCTCGTCCCGCGGCCGGAGACGGAGATCGTCGTCGAGCGCTGTCTCGTCCTCCTGCGCGGACTCGAGGCACCGGCCGTGCTCGACGTCGGAACCGGCTCCGGCGCGATCGCCCTCGCGCTCGCCGACGAGCATCCGGGCGCGCGTGTGACGGCCATCGACCTCTCGCCTGACGCGCTCGCGCTCGCCCGCGAGAACGCGGAGCGCACCGGGCTCGCCGTGGAGCTGGTCGCGCACGATCTCTTCGGCGGGCTTCCGGGCGGCCCCTACGACCTCGTCGTCTCGAATCCGCCGTACGTCGAGCCGGCCGACGTCGAGGGCCTCCAGCCGGAGATCCGCGACTGGGAGCCGCGCGGGGCGCTCGTGGGCAAGGGCGCGACCGGGGCGGTCGCGCGCGGGGCGCTCGCCGTGCTGCGCCCGGGCGGGGCGCTCGTGCTCGAGACGGCGGAGTGCGCGGCCGCCCAGGTTGCGGCGCTGCTCACCGAGCTCGGCTACACCGACGTCAGGGTCACCACCGACCTGGCCGGGCGGGAACGAGTCGTGGAGGGCAGGCGAACGTGACCGAAGCGCCGGAGATCGAAGCGGCCGTCGCGGCGATCCGCGCCGGCGGGCTCGCGGTGCTGCCGACCGACACCGTGTACGGGCTCGCCGCGTCGCCGCACCGCGAGGCGCCTGTGCTCGCGCTCTACCGGTTGAAGCGGCGGCCGGCGACGCAGCCGCTCGCTTTGGTCGTGTCCGGGCTCGACCTGCTCTTCGAGTGCGTGCCCGAGCTGCGCGGCCGCTCGGGCGTGGTTGCGCGGGCGCTGCTGCCGGGGCCTTACACGCTCGTGCTGCCCAACCCGGCGCGGCGCTTTTCCTGGCTCTGCGGCGAGACGCCGGAGGCGATCGGCGTCCGTGTGCCTGTCCTCGGCGGGCCGGGCGGCGAGGCGCTCGAGCGGCTCGGTGCGATCGCGGCGACGAGCGCCAACCTCCACGGCGGCCCCGAGCCTCGCCGGCTGGACGACGTACCGGAGGAGATCCGCGCCGCCTGCGCGCTCGTGGACGGCGGCGAGCTGCCGGGGACGCCCTCGACGGTGCTCGACCTCACCGGCACCGAGCCGCGCCTGATCCGCGAGGGCGCCGTCCCGGCCGCCGAGGCGCTTGCCTGCGCCGCCGCGGCGCTGGCCTGAGTAGCATCTCCTCGAGGATGGCGATCGCGCAGCATTCGCTCGAGCAACTCCGCGGCGCGGGCCTCGCCGAGATCGACCCCGAGATCGCGGAGCTGCTCGGGCGCGAGCTCGACCGGCAGCGCGGCCAGATCGAGCTGATCGCCTCCGAGAACTTCACCTGGCCGTCGATCCTCGAGGCGCTCGGCAGCGTGCCGACGAACAAGTACGCCGAGGGCTACCCGGGCCATCGCTACTACGGCGGCTGCGAGGTCGTGGACGAGATCGAGCAGCTGGCGATCGACCGCGCGAAGGCGCTATTCGGGGCCGAGCACGCGAACGTCCAGCCTCACGCAGGCGCCCAGGCGAACATGGCCGCGTACTTCGCCTGCCTCGATCCGGGCGACACGATCCTCTCGCTCCGGCTCGACCACGGCGGCCACCTCACGCACGGGCTGAAGGTCAACTTCTCCGGCCGGCTGTACACGATCGTCCACTACGGCGTCTCGCGCGAGACGAGCCTGGTGGACTACGACGAGGTGCGCGCGCTCGCGAAGGAGCACCGGCCGAAGCTGATCGTCTGCGGCGGCTCGGCCTACCCGCGCACCGTCGAGACCTGGGAGTTCAGGAGGATCGCCGACGAGGTCGGCGCCCTGCTGATGTGCGACATGGCCCACTTCGCCGGCCTCGTCGCCGCCGGGCTGCACCCGAACCCGGTCGAGCACTGCGACTTCGTCACCTCGACCACGCACAAGACGCTCGCCGGCCCCCGCGCGGGGATCGTCCTCTGCCGGGAAGAGCGCGCGCGCGCGCTCGACCGCGCGATCTTTCCCGGCCTGCAGGGTGGCCCGCTCGAGCACACGATCGCGGCCAAGGCGGCCTGCTTCCTGATCGCCGGCACCGACGCCTTCCGCGACTACCAGCGGCAGGTGCGCGCGAACGCGGACGCGCTCTCCACCGAGCTGATCTCGGGCGGGCTGGACGTCCTCACGGGCGGCACCGACACGCATCTGCTCCAGCTCGACCTGCGTGGCACCGACTGGACCGGCAAGGACGCCGAGGAGCAGCTGCACCGGGTCAGGATCACCGCCAACCGCAACACCGTCCCGTTCGACGAGCGGCCGCCGACGATCGCCTCGGGCGTTCGCCTCGGCACTCCGGCCGCGACGATGCGCGGCTTCGACGAGGAGGACTTCCGCGAGGTCGGCCGCGTGATCAGCGGGGCGCTCGGCGAGAGCCCGAACCTCACCGCGCTCGCCGCCCGCAGCGACGCGCTCTGCGCGAGCCGCCCGCTCTACCCCGGCTTCCGCGGCTACACGGAGTACGTCGCGTGACCCTGACGCCGGTCACCGAGGTCGGGCACCCGCTCGTCCGGCACAAGCTCGGGCTGCTGCGCGACGTGACGACCCCGACGCAGATGTTTCGCCAGCTCGTCGACGAGCTGACGCTGCTGCTCACCTACGAGGCGACGAAGGACCTCGCCACGGAGGTCGTCGAGATCGAGACCCCGCTCGAGCGCATGTCGGCGCAGCGGATCTCCGGCAAGAAGGTCGCCGTCTGCCCGATCCTGCGCGCCGGCGTCGGCATGCTCGACAGCGTCCTCTCGCTGATCCCGGGCGCCCGCGTCGGCTTCATCGGCATGTACCGCGACGAGGAGACGCTCGAGCCGGTCGAGTACTTCCTCAAGCTGCCCAACGACATCGCCCACCGGGACGTGATCCTGCTCGACCCGATGCTCGCGACGGGCAACTCGACGGCCGCGGCGGTGAAGCTCGTGAAAGACGCGGGTGCGTCCTCGATCCGCCTGATCGCGCTGATCGCAGCTCCGGAGGGGATCGCCCGGATCCACCGTGACCACCCGGAGGTCGCGATCGTCGTCGCCGGCATCGACCGGGGTCTGAACGAGAAGGGCTTCATCGTTCCCGGCCTCGGCGACGCAGGCGACAGGCTGTACGGCACGAAGTAGGGAGGGCTGTGCCCCAGGAGCTGGCCGACCACCTCGAGGTCCTCTACGGGGCCGCGGTGGCGCTCGCGATCGTCGTCCTCCTGACGCCCGCGGTCGGCGGCATGGCGCGGCTGCTCGGCGTCGTCGACCGGCCAGAGGGGCGGCGGGTCAACCGGCGCCCCGTGCCCCGGCTCGGCGGCCTGGCGATCTTCCTCGGCATCTTCGTGCCGGCGCTCGCCTTCCTCGATCTCGGCCGGGAGACGCGCGGCGTGCTGCTCGGTGCGGCGGTCGCGACGGTCGTCGGCGCGGTGGACGACTTCCGCGGCCTCGCGCCGCTCCAGAAGCTGCTGGGACAGCTCGCGGCGGCCGCGATCCCGCCGGTCTTCGGCGTGTGGGTCGACCACTTCACGTTCCCGTTGCTCGGGCCGGTCGACCTCCCGGGCTGGGTCGGGATCCCCCTGACCGTGGTCTGGATCGTCGCCGTGATGAACATGGTCAACTTCCTCGACGGCATGGACGGGCTCGCCGCCGGCGTCTGCGCGATCTCCGGCGTGACGTTCGCCGTGCTCGCGCTCTCGCTCGGCAAGACCGACCCGGCGGTCCTGTCGGCGATCGTCGGCGGCGCCTGCGTCGGCTTCCTGCGCCACAACTTCTACCCGGCGCGCATCTTCATGGGTGACTCCGGTGCGCACGTGCTCGGGTTCGTGCTCGCCGCGGTGTCGGTGCAGGGCCTGCTCAAGACCGCCGCGACGGTCTCGCTGCTCTTCCCGCTGCTCGTGCTCGCGGTTCCGATCCTCGACGCCTCGTTCGTCGTCGCCCGCCGGCTGAAGCACGGCGAGCCGGTCTACGCGCCCGACCAGGCGCACCTCCACCATCGCTTCCTGCGCCGCGGCTACGGCCAGCGCCAGGCCGCGCTGATCATGTGGGGCTGGTGCGCGACCCTCGCCGGCGCCGCGCTCGCGACCCGCTTCATCGGCTTCCGTGAAGGCGGTCGCTGGCACGCGTGGGAGACGGTCGGCGTCGCGGGGATCGGGCTCCTCGCGCTCGCGTACTCGGTGTACGTCGTCTACCTGCTGGAGATCGTCAAGCTCGGCAGCCGGACGCCGAAGCGCAGCCTCGACCGCGGTGAGGAGCGCCGCTCGGCATAGGTCACGGGGAGTCGGCGCGCTCGAGGAAGCCGGCCAGCACCGCGTTGAACCCCGGTGCCCGCTGGCACGAGTGTCCTGCACCGGGCACCACCGCGCGCTCGGCGCCGAGCCGCGCCTCGAGCACGTCGCAGGTTGCGTCGAACGGCGCGCCGTGGGCACCCGAGATCACGAGCTTCGGGAAGGGGGCTGCGGCGAGCGCGTCGAGCGGGATCTCCGCGTCCCAGGGGTAGCGCTCGACCATCAGCGTGCGCGCGCCCTGCAGGACCGCCTTCGGCAGCGGTGAGGGTGGGTCGTAGTCCGAGCCGACGGAGCGGAGGAAGCCGCGCAGGAACTCCTCGGGGTCGCGCGGCCCGGCCTCCCACCAGCGGGCGCCGCCGGCGACGAACTCGTCCACCGCGGGGTCGCCGGCGGCGACCTTCATGCACGGTGGCTCGATCACCGTGAGCGAGCGCACCGCCTCCGGCCGGAGCGCCGCCGCGAGCAGCGAGACGACCCCGCCGTAGGAGTGGCCGACGAGGTGGGCGCCGGAGCCGAGCTGCTCGGCGACGAGCGGCGCATCCCACTCGAAGGAGGCCTCCTCGACCGGCTCGTTGGGCGGGAAGCCCGGCCGGACGACGACCTCGAGCGTGTACCGGTGCGAGAGCTCGCGCTGCGCCGCCCAGGTGCCCATCCCGCCGGCGACGCTGCCGTGGACGAGCACGACGCGAGGTCCGGAGCCGATCGCCTGCACGACGAGGCGGCGCATCCCCGCATCCTAGAGGGTGGACAAAGTGGGGCGAAAGCGGCCGATTTCCCCGCAAAACAGGGCAATCTCGCGTGTCACAAGCTCTGGTATGCTCGGCCCATGGAGCCCTTGTCGCGCCCCACGTTGAGCCCTGCCGGCGCAGGCGGCGTGCTGCTCGGCACCACAGCGGCGGGCATCGGCGTCGGCGCGCTGATCGGCTGGGCTGCGGGCTCGGTCTCCTACGGCCTGCTCGGTGGAGCGATCGCCGGCGTGCCGGCCGGGGTCCTCGCGGTGTACACGCGCTACCGCGACGTCTTCAGGTGAGCGCCGGCGTGCTCACGACGCCCCGCGCGGTGCCGAGCCGGCTTGCGCCCGCGGTCGCGGGCGGTGCCGTCATCGTGCTCGCGCTCCCCGTCTTCCTCGTCACCGGCTGGGACCTCTCCGGCTGGGGGCTCGCCGCCGTCCTCTGGCTCGTCGCCCAGGCGCTCGGCCTTGTACTGGCGCGCCTGAAGCTCGGCGTGGGTAACCTCGGCTCCTCAGGCGTCATGGGCATCGGAATGACTTTTCGCTCGGTCGCGGTGATGATCGTCGTCATCGCCGTGGCCTCCTCGAACGCGCGGCTCGGGTTGACCGCCGCGCTCGTCTACGCGCTCGCGTACACGCTCGAGCTCGCGGTCGGCCTGCTCGCCTACTTCGCGGGGAGCACAGCGCGGTGAGGCGGCTGCTCGCCCTCGCGGGGACGCTCCTGCTCGCGTTCCCGGCCACGGCCTTCGCCAAGGGCGAGTTCGACCCGGCCGAGGAGTGGACGCTGCACGAGTGGATCCCCCTCCACCTCGGGCCGCTCGACCTTTCGATCAACAAGGCGGTCGCCTACATCCTGCTCTCCGCCCTCGTCACGATGCTGCTCGGGATCGGCCTGATGCGGGTGAAGACGGGCCGCGACCCGACGCGCCGGCAGGCGATCGGCGAGCAGATCTACGAGATCGCGCAGACGCAGGTCGCCGAGCAGGGCCTCCCGACCAAGGCCATCGGCACCTGGTTCCCCTACGTGGCGACGCTCATGCTCTTCATCTGGACGATGAACATGCTCGGCTTCGTCCCGTTGCCGCTCTCGGACGAGAGGTTCACGCTCCTCGGCGTCGAGCTGCCGACGCTCGGGATCTTCGCCGCCACCTCGACGCTCTCGGTCACGATCGCGCTCGCGCTCATGACCTTCGTCTTCACCCACGTCGAGGGAATTCGCCACAACGGCCCGATCAGGTACTTCCGCAGCTGGATTCCCGACGTGCCGAAGGGGCTCTACCCGTTGATCGTGCCGCTCGAGATCCTCGGCCAGTTCATGCGGCTGATCAGCCTCTCCGTCCGTCTCTTCGCGAACATGCTCGCCGGGCACATGCTCATCCTCACGTTCATCGGGCTGATCTTCGTGCTCGAGAGCGTGGTTGTCGCAGTCGTCGCGATACCGTTCGCCGCCGCCTTCTACCTCTTCGAGGTCATCATCGTCGTCTCGATCCAGGCGTTCATCTTCGCCGCTCTTTCCGCCATCTACATCGGCTCGGCCATCGAGCCGGAGCACTAAGGAGGACACCAGCACATGAACTTCAGCGTTCTTGCCGCGGCTGCCGCGGGCAACGTCGACGCAGGCAAGGCGATCGCGCTCGCCCTGGGCATCGGCCTGGGCTCGCTCGGCGCCGGCGTCGGCATCGGCAACATCTTCGGCTCCATGATCCAGTCCGTCGCCCGGCAGCCGGAGCTGCGCGGCGAGCTGCAGGGGATCATGTGGCTCGGCTTCGCCCTCACCGAGGCCGTCGTGTTCTACGGCCTGATCGGCGGCCTGCTCGCCTACGTGCTGATCTGAGCATGACGACGCTCGTCGCCTCATCCGACCTGATCAAGGTCGTCCCCGGCCTGATGATCTGGACGCTGCTCGCATTCGCGATCACGTTCTTCGTGCTCAGGCGCTACGCGTTCGGTCCGATCCAGAAGACGATCGACGCACGTCGTGAGCGGATTCGCAGTGCCGTCGAGGAGGCCGACAACGCCCGCCGCGAGGCCCGCGAGCTGCTCGAGCAGCACCGCACGCTGATCGGGCAGGCGAAGGCCGAGTCGGCGGAGATCCTCGGCGAGGCGCGGAGAGTCGCCGACTCCCAGCGCGAGCGGGTGAAGGAGGAAACCGAGGCGGACCGCCAGCGGCGGCTCGAGGAGACACGCAGGCAGATCGAGGCCGAGACGGCGCGTGCGCTCGAGCAGATCCGCGCGGAGGTCGCCGAGCTCGCCCTGCTCGCGACCGCCAAGGTGACGGGCCTCGCGCTCACCTCCGCCGACCACCGGCGCCTGATCGACGAGGCGGTCGGCGAGCTCGACTTCTCCGCCCTGGAGCGCGGAGCCTAGGTGGCAGCCGCACACCGCTTGTACGCGCGCGCCCTCTTCCAGGCCGCGCAGGGGCAGGGGAAGCTGACCGAGGTGCACGTCGAGCTCGGCCAGTTCGTCGCCGCCCTCGAGGCCTCGCCCGAGCTCCGCGGCGTGCTCGCCAACCCGGAGCTCGAGACAGCCGCGAAGCTGAACGTGCTCTCCGACGTCCTCGCGGGCGGCGACGAGCTCGTGCGCAACTTCGCCCTGCTGCTCGCGGAGAAGGGACGGATCGGCCAGATCGAGGAGATCTACGCCGAGCTCGAGAGTCTCGTCGCGCGCGAGCAGGGCCGGCTCGCCGTCGAGCTGACCACCGCCTACGAGCTCTCCGACGCGGAGGCCGAGTCCATCGTGCACACGATCGAGCAGGCGTCCGGCCGCAAGGTCGAGGCTGCCCGCAAGGTGGACGCCCGGCTGATCGGGGGCATCGTGCTGCAGGCCGGCTCGCTGCGCGTGGACGCGAGCGTGCGCGGCCGCCTGAACCAACTACGCCATGAGCTTGTGACGAGAACCTAAGGAGCCCGAAACGTGAAGCTACGCCCTGAGGAGATCACCTCGATCCTGAAGCAGCGGATCGAGCAGTACGACGTCCAGATGGACCTCTCGGAGGTCGGCACGGTCCTCCAGCTCGGAGACGGCATCGCCCGCGTGCACGGGCTCGAGAACTGCGTCTCCCTCGAGCGCCTCGAGTTCGAGCACGGCGTCGTCGGGCTCGCCTTCAACCTCGAGGAGGACAACGTCGGCGTCGCGCTCTTCGGCGAGTGGCAGAAGGTGAAGGAGGGGCAGCCGGTCCGCCGCACGGGCGGCGTCATGTCGGTGCCGGTCGGGGACGCTCTGCTCGGCCGCGTCGTCGACCCGCTCGGCGCCCCGCTCGACGGGCAGGGCCCGATCGAGACGACCGAGCGGCGCCCCCTCGAGTTCAAGGCGCCCGGCGTCATCCAGCGCCAGCCGGTGAAGGAGCCCCTGATGACCGGCATCAAGGCGATCGACTCGATGACGAACGTCGGCCGCGGCCAGCGCGAGCTGATCATCGGCGACCGCGGCACGGGAAAGACCGCGGTCGCGATCGACACGATCATCAACCAGCGCGGGGGCGACGTGGTCTGCATCTACGTCGCGGTCGGCCAGAAGGGCTCGACCGTCGCGCAGGTGTGGGAGCGCCTGAAGGACGCGGGTGCGATGGACTACACGATCATCGTCTCGGCGCCCGCGCAGGAGGCGGCCCCGATCAAGTGGATGGCCCCGTTCGCAGGCTGCGCGATGGGCGAGCACTTCCTCTACAACGGCCGTCACGCGCTCGTCGTCTACGACGACCTCTCCAAGCACGCGGACTCCTACCGGCAGCTCTCGCTGCTGCTGCGCCGGCCCCCGGGCCGCGAGGCCTACCCGGGCGACGTCTTCTACCTGCACTCGCGGCTGCTCGAGCGCGCCTGCAAGCTGAACGACTCGCTCGGCGGCGGCTCGCTCACCGCGCTGCCGGTGATCGAGACGCAGGCGGGCGACATCTCCGCCTACATCCCGACGAACGTCATCTCGATCACCGACGGCCAGATCTTCCTCGAGGCGGACCTCTTCTTCTCCGGCATCCGCCCGGCGATCAACGTCGGCACGTCCGTGTCTCGTGTCGGCGGCTCGGCGCAGACGAAGGCGATGAAGAGGGTCGCCGGGCGCCTGCGCCTCGACCTCGCCCAGTACCGCGAGCTGGAGGCGTTCTCCCAGTTCGGCTCCGAGCTCGACCTCGCCACCCAGCGGGCGCTCGCCCGCGGCGAGAAGATGGTGGCCACGCTGAACCAGCCGCAGTACCAGCCGTGGCCCCACGCCGAGCAAGTCGTGGCCCTCTACGCGGGCGTCAACGGCCACCTCGACGAGATCCCCACGCCGCAGGTCGCGCGCTTCCACGACGAGCTGCGGGAGCACCTGCGCGCCGAGGGGACGATCTATGCGGCGATCGACGAGACGAAGGATCTCGACGAGGCCCTCGCCGCCAGGCTCGAGGAGGAGCTGAAGAAGTTCCGCCACATGTTCGGCATCGAAGAGGAGAAGGGCCTCGTCTAGCGCTTCGCGCCAGACAAGCCCTAGAAAGCCCTCGTGAAACACACCACGGATCAGCACTCGATCTCGACCTTCGGCGTGGGCCGAAGCCGCGGGCTGTAGCCCATGGCGACGGTAGGAGATCTCAAGCGGCGGATCCGCTCCGTCCGGAACACGCGCAAGATCACAAATGCGATGGAGCTCGTCGCGAGCGCCCGCCTGCGCCGCGCGCAGGCCCGGATCGAGGGAATGCGCCCATATGCGAACACGATGCGCGAGCTGATCGCGGGGGTCGGCCGGGCGAGCACGTCGGTTCGGGGCCTGCCGCTGCTCGAGCAGCGGGCGGACGTGAAGACGGTCGCGATCGTCCCGCTCACCGGCGACCGCGGCCTCGCCGGTGCCTTCAACGCCCAGATCCTGCGCCGCTCCTTCGCTCTTGCCCGCACCCTGCGCGACGAGGGCAAGCAGGTGCGCTGGATCGCGATCGGGAAGAAGGGGCGCTCGACGCTCTCCTTCCGCGGCGTGTCGCTCTCCGGTGAGTACACGGGCTTCACGGACCGGCCGGCGTACTCCGACGCGCAGGTGATCGCACACAGGATCTCCGAGCTGTACACCGAGGGCGAGGCCGACCGCGTCGTGCTCGTCTACAACCGGTTCGTCTCGCCGCTCGTCCAGACGGTGGCCGAGCAGGACGTGCTGCCGATCTCGCGGGACATCCTGGAGACGGACGCGGCGGAGGCCCACGACGACCTCACGCGGGGCGACTTCATCTTCGAGCCCGACCCCGAGGAGATCCTCGCCCGGCTGCTGCCGGTCTACCTCGAGACGCAGGTCTACCGGGCGCTGCTCGAGTCGTCGGCCTCGGAGCAGGGAGCGCGCATGACGGCGATGCGCAACGCGACGAAGAACGCGGGCGAGCTGATCGACGATCTGACGTTGCGGATGAACCGCGCGCGCCAGGGCGAGATCACACAGGAGATCCTCGAGGTCGTCGCGGGGGCCGAGGCGCTCAACTAACAACAGGCCGGCGGTCGCGTCTTAGCAACCATTACGGTGCCCCCACGGCGCCGGTATCCTCCCCGAGCACATGTCCCCACCCGAGAAACAGAAGCCCCTCGGCTCCGCCGCAGGCCTCGCAGGCAGCGTGGCGCTCGAGTCGGGTCCCGAGCTCGGAGAGATCGCCGAGGTCAAGGCCCGCGGCTACTGGGAGCAGGTCTGGATCCGCTTCAAGCGCGACAAGGTCGCGATCGGGAGCGGCATCTTCATCATCTTCCTGATCCTCGTCTCGTTCGTCGGCGCGGCGATCGCCCAGAAGCTCCTCGGCCACGGGCCGAACGACCTCTTCTTCGACGGCGTGGACGATCGACTGATCCCGAAGGGGCCGATGTCGCACGCCCACGACCCGCAGACCGGGGATGAGGCGCTGCTCATCCTGGGCGCCGACGGCTCGCTCGGCCGCGACCTCTTCCTGCGCCTGCTCTACGGCGGGCGGGTGTCGCTCGAGGTCGCCATGCTCTCGACCGTCGGCGCGATGTCCGTCGGCGTGGTGCTCGGCGCGATCGCCGGCTACTTCCGCGGCTGGATCGACACGATCATCGCCCGCATCACCGAGGTCACGATGGCCTTCCCGGCGCTGCTCTTCATCATCGCGCTCGCGAGCACGGTCGGCGGCCGGGTGGACTCGATCACGCTCGGCATCTTCTCGCCCGGCGTGATCACCCTCGTGCTCGTCTTCACGACATTCGGCTGGTTCTACCCGTGCCGCATCATCCGGGCGCAGGTGCTGTCGCTGCGCGAGAAGGAGTTCATCGAGGCGGCGCGCATGATCGGCGCCTCCGACGCGCGGATCATCCGCTCGCACCTGCTGCCGCACCTCGTCGCTCCGATCATCGTCTACTCGACGCTCGTCGTCGCCGGCTACGTGCTCGGCGAGGCGGGCCTGTCGTTCCTCGGTCTCGGCATCAAGCTGCCGACTGCGAGCTGGGGCAACCTGCTCTCGACCGCACCCGAGTTCTATACCGCGCAGCCCTGGCTGATGGTCTGGCCAGGCCTCGCCGTGCTGCTGACGACGCTCTCGTTCAACCTGCTCGGCGACGGCCTGCGCGACGCTTTCGATCCCCGCTCGATGTAGGGAGCGAACGCCGGCGCGGACGCCGTACGCCGGTTCTTCCTTGTGTCTTAACGCGAGGCTAACTATTCTGCCCGCGCTCCGTCATAGGGAGCTGAGGATGCGTCTGCGTCCTGGTCGGCGACTGGGGTCGCCGGCCGGACAGAGAAAGGAGTCACATGAAGAACAGGTTTGTGTTCCCGCTCGTCATGGCGACGGTCGGGACGTGCCTGCTGGTCGTGGCTGCGTTCGCGGGCGGAGCGGCGAACGCCGCCCCGTCGGCCAAGGCCAAGGCTGAGGCCCGTGGCGGAGTCCTGCGCGTCGACTCGCGCAGCGACTTCGACTACATCGATCCGCAGCTTGCGTACTTCACGCACTCGTGGCAGATGGGCAACGCCGTCAACCTGCACCTGCTCGGCTATCCCGACAAGGCCGGCGTGGCCGGGACACGGCTCGTGGCCGAGGCGGCCGCAGGGCTGCCGGCAGTCGCGAGCGACGGCAAGACATACACGTTCACAGTCAAGACCGGGTTCAAGTTCAGCGACGGCACTGCGGTGACCGCGGCCAACTTCGCGGCCTCCATCAACCGGGCGCTCGACCCGAAGATGCAGTCTCCGGCGTCCTCGTTCGTCGAGGACATCGTTGGTGCGAAGGCGGTTCTCGACGGCAAGGCCACGACGGCCTCCGGCGTGACCGCCAAGGGCCAGACGCTGACGATCAAGCTCACCAAGGTCGCCCCGGACTTCCTCGCGCGCATGACGATGGAGTTCTTCCCGGCGATCCCGGTGAACCTCGCGCACATCAGCGAGGGCGTTCAGGCCCCGATGGTGTCCGCGGGCCCGTACTACGTGAAGGAGTGGGTCCAGAAGCGGAGCGCCGTGCTGCTGCGCAACCCGTACTGGAACCGGAACAAGGAGCCGTGGAAGAGCCTCGGCCGGCCGGCGAACGTGGACACGATCTCGTACACGTTCGGCAACTCGACCGACGCGACCAAGCTCCGCCTCGACAAGAACGAGACCGACACCGGCAACATCCCGCCGGCAGCGGTTGCCGAGCTCGTCCAGAAGTACGGCCTGAACAAGGAACGCTTCTTCTTGGACAAGAACCTCGTGTTCTGGTACTTCTCGATGAACAACGAGGGTGCCCTGTTCAAGGGCAACCTGAAGCTCCGGCAGGCCCTCAACTGGGCGATCGACCGCCCGCAGATCGTGCGCCAGCACGGGTACCTCGGCGGCGGCCGAACCGACCAGATCCTGCCCCCGGGCATGCCTGGGTACAAGGACTTCGACATCTACCCGCTGAAGCCCGTCAGCGCTTCCTCGCTGGCCAAGGCGAAGGCGCTCGCGTCGGGTAACACCCGCAGCGGCAAGGCGGTCTTCTACGCCTTCAACACCGCTCCGGGCCCGGCGATCGCCCAGGTCGTGCAGTACAACCTGAAGCAGATCGGCGTGGACGTCGAGATCAAGCAGTTCGACCGCGTCGTCCAGCACGACAAGATCGCGACGCGCGGCGAGCCGTTCGACATCAGCCACTCCGGCTGGGGTGCGGACTATCCCGACCCGTCGAACTTCATCAACGTGCTGCTCGACGGCACTCGCATCCAGGCGACGAACAACGTCAACGAGTCGTACTTCAACGACCCGGTGTTCAACAAGCGGATGGCGGATGCCGCCAAGCTCTCGGGCGATGCGCGCCTGACGGCTTACGGCCTCCTCGACCGCGACCTGATGCGCGACGCGGCGCCCATGGCGCCGTACATCAACACGAACGCCCGGAGCTACGTTTCCGAGAGCCTGGGCTGCTTCACCTTCGCGGCCGTCCACGGCGTGATCAACTACGTGGCTGTCTGCAAGAAGTAGGTACGTCGGTCGAGACACCTCGGCCCAGTCGCGAGGGCGCCGGTAACCCCGGCGCCCTCGCGCCGTTCTCGGCCCGCGCGGGTCTCGTGGCTTCGCTAGAGTTCGCGCGGCACGCAGGGCGCACCAACTTTCGAGTCCCCTTCACCGTCTAAACACTCCGATGTGGCGATACCTCATACGGCGTCTGCTCTGGGCACTCGTGCTCTTCTTCGCCGTCACCGTCGTCACGTACGTCATCTTCTTCATCATCCCGGCCAACCCGGCCGCGCTCGTCGCCGGCAAGTCGGCGACGCAGGAGGACATCCAGCGCGCCGAGAAGTGGCTGGGCCTCGACCAGCCGGTCTACGTGCAGTACGCGAAGTTCGTCCATCGCCTGCTGCCGGTGACCGTGGCCGACAACAAGCCGGCGTTCAAGACGCCGTCGCTCGGCACCTCGTTCGCGACGCGCCAGAACGTCAACACCGTTGTCATGCGCGCCGCGCCCGTCACCGCCTCGCTCGTCTTCGGCGGGGCAGTGCTCTGGATGCTCGTCGCGCTGCCGATCGGGATCCTCTCCGCGCTGAGACCCAGGTCGTTGCTCGACCGAGCGGGGATGGTCTTCGTGCTCGTCGGGATCTCGGCGCACCCGGTGTGGATCGGCCTGATCCTCGCCTACGTCGTCGGCTACAAGCTCGGGCTGGCGCCGATCTCGGGCTACTGCGACCTGATCAACCCGTCCACGAGCTGCGGCGGCCCGATCGACTGGGCCTGGCACATGATGCTGCCCTGGATGACGTTCGCCTTCCTCTTCTCGGCGCAGTACGTCCGGATGATCCGGGCACAGGTGATGGAGACGCTGAGCGAGGACTACGTGCGCACCGCGCGCGCGAAGGGCGCCCCGGAGTCGCGTGTTCTCTTCTCGCACGTGCTCCGGAACGCGCTCCTGATCGTCGTCACCATGCTCGGCATGGACATCGGCCTGGCGCTCGGCGGCGCGATCTTCACCGAGACGGTGTACGGCCTGCCCGGCCTCGGCAAGGTGGCGCTGGAGTCGATCTACGCCTTCGACCTGCCGATCGTGCAGGGGATCGTCGTCTTCGGGACGCTCGCGATCATCACCTTCAACCTGTTTGTCGATCTGTTCTACGCGATGATTGACCCGAGGATCAGGCTCAACTAGCCGTGGCACTGCTCGAGGTCAAGGACCTGCGGACCTCCTTCCGCACGGATGACGGCGTCGTCACAGCGGTTGACGGCGTCTCGTTCTCGCTCGAGAAGGGCGAGACGCTCGGCATCGTCGGCGAGTCGGGCTGCGGCAAGTCGGTCACCTGCCTGACGATCATGGGCTTGAACAGCAAGCGCAACGCCACCTCCACGGGCGAGGCGCTCTGGAAGGGCGAAGACCTCCTGACGATGAAGCCGGGCCGGCTGCGCGACATTCGCGGCAACGAGATCGCCATGGTCTTCCAGGACCCGATGACGTCGCTCAACCCCGTGCACTCGATCGGCAAGCAGCTCATCGAGGCCGTCATGCTCCATCGCGACGTCTCGAAGAAGCAGGCGCGGCTCCGGGCCCTGGAGCTGCTGAAGGCAGTCGGCATCCCGCGTGCCGAGCGCCGGATCGACGACTACCCCCACCAGTTCTCGGGCGGCATGCGGCAGCGCGTGATGATCGCGATGTCGCTGATCAACGAGCCCGACCTGCTGATCGCCGACGAGCCGACGACCGCGCTCGACGTGACGACCCAGGCGCAGATCCTGAACCTGATGAACAAGCTTCAGGAGGAGTTCCATACGGCGATCATCATCATCACCCACGACCTCGGAGTCGTCGCCGAGACGGCCGACGACGTCGTCGTGATGTACGCGGCGAAGGTCGTGGAGCACGGCCCGGTGGACTCGATCTTCGCCGTGCCCCGCCATCCGTACACGTGGGGCCTGCTCGGCTCGCTCCCGCGCCTGGACGCCGACGTCGAGCGGCTGGTGCAGATCCCGGGCCAGCCGCCGTCGCTGCTCAACCCGCCCAGGGGCTGCCGCTTCCACCCGCGCTGCCCGTACGTGATGGAGGCGTGCAAGTCGAAGGAGCCGCCGCTTGACGCGATTCCCTCCGACCCGACGCACCTCCAGGCCTGCCTGCTCGACGAGGACGTCAAGCAGCGCGAAGCGCAGAAGCTGCTCTCCGGCACGATGGTGGTGTCGTAGCCGTGGCGAACGAGCTCCTGGTCGTCGATGACCTGACGAAGCACTTCCCCGTCACGCGCGGGATCGTCTTCCAGAAGCAGGTCGCGTCCGTGCGGGCCGTCGACGGCATCTCGTTCACCGTCAACGAGGGCGAGACGCTCGGCGTCGTCGGCGAGTCCGGCTGCGGCAAGTCCACGATGGCGCGCTGCATCATGCGCCTGCTCGATCCGACCGGCGGCAAGATCGTCTTCGACGGCCGCGACATCACGCGCCTCTCGCGCGCCGAGATGCGCCCGATCCGGCGCGAGATGATGATGATCTTCCAGGACCCGTACGCTTCGCTGAACCCGCGCAAGCGCGTCGGCTTCATCGTGGCCGAGGCGCTTGAGGTGCACAAGATGGGCACCGACGTGGAGATCAAGAAGCGCGTGCAGGAGCTGCTCGAGGTCGTCGGCCTCAACCCGGAGCACTACAACCGGTTCCCGCACGAGTTCTCGGGCGGCCAACGCCAGCGCATCGGCGTCGCGCGCGCGCTCGCCGTGAACCCGAAGCTGATCGTCTGCGACGAGCCGGTCTCGGCGCTCGACGTCTCGGTTCAGGCCCAGATCCTCAACCTCCTCAAGGATCTCCAGAAGGAGTTCGGGCTCACCTACGTCTTCATCGCGCACGACCTCAACGTCGTCCGCCACATCTCCGATCGCGTGCTCGTGATGTACCTGGGCAAGGCCGCCGAGATCGCCGACCGGAACCAGCTCTACAACGAGCCGAAGCACCCGTACACCGGGGCCCTGCTGTCGGCCGTCCCGATCCCGAACCCGGAGCTCGGCCGCACCAGGCAGGCGATCGTGCTCGAGGGGGACGTGCCGAGCCCGATCAACCCACCGAGCGCCTGCCGCTTCCACCCGCGCTGCCCGCGCTTCCACGAAGGGCATTGCGACGTGGAGGAGCCGCAGCTCTACGCGTTCGGCGCCAATCACGTGGCGGCGTGTCACTACCCGCTCGAGCGCTGGCCGATGACCGCGGACGAGATGCGCCGCGGCGCCGACCGGCCGGCGGTCGAAGCCGAGGTCTGATGCTGGCAGCGGCCCTCCGCCGCTTCGTCATGCTCTTCGTCCTCGCGAGCGCCCTCACGGCGGCCGCATCGCTGCTGCTCGGGCTCGCGTTCGGCGCCTCGACCGCGCGCTCGCTCTCGCTCGGCTTCTACATCGTCGGGGCCTTCCTGCTCCTCGCCGGCTTCTTCATGGGCAACCGTGGCCCCGTCCGGCTGAAGGGGCAGCCGGGGGCGGAAGGGGTGTGGGGCTTCGGCAGCGGCCGGCGCGTCCGGTGGGCGACGCCGGACGAGCGCGAGGAAGCGATCAACCTCTCGGCCGTCTTCGTCGCGCTCGGGTTGGCGCTCATCTTCGTCGGCGTCGCTGCCGACGGTAGATACAGCCTGTTCTAGATGTAAGACCCAGCCACGTTGTTCCTTCTGAGTGCCTCCAGCCGCGCGTGGGGCGGTTGGTGGCTGAGGGAGCCGTGTGGTCGGCGGTGATTGTAGTAGTCGAGCCAGCCGGCGAGCGCTCG
>Ga0082335_1000853_pt1 | contig 71521 bp, 69 predicted proteins | sample Subgrocontami58m_FD_72375 | JGI IMG/M metagenome (GOLD analysis project Ga0082335, IMG submission 72375) | Subsurface groundwater microbial communities from S. Glens Falls, New York, USA - GMW37 contaminated, 5.8 m (SPADES assembly) (version 2) ... | reverse complement strand
ATAGAAGCCGAAAACAAATTCAGTGCTGAGCTTGGGACACGGCCCGCCCGAACGGATTTGGCGGGCGGGCAAGCCGATGTCCCTACAGAGTTTTGGTTTTGATTGGTTTTCAAACATCAGTCAGCAACTCACACCCTTTCGCCTCCTCGTTGCAAACATTCAGCCGGGTTTTGTCGCGACCTTTTCCGGTTGTAAACGACTATTCATGAGAGAGAGCTCAGTTCAGAAGTAGAGAAGAGGTGACCGTCACCTCGCAGAGAATTCTCATGTAGGTGACGGTCACCTACCGCTGAACGCTTGAACGACAGGGCATCACCCCTGTCCACCCTCGAGGAGCAAAAAAACCGATCGTTTTACAATGTCTTTTGACCTTCGCACATACGTTACAGAGTTTGCAACGAGAGAGATAAGTACACGCGCTGTGTTTGTGTTAGATTTTGCCCGCAGACTAATACCAGAATCGAAACTCATTCATCACCTGACGTAATGCGAATTTCACAATCAACTAACAATCAAAAGGAGGTAGTTATGCAAACGTCACGTTCATCTCGACCAGCCATTCTCTTCTCAGGAGGTCGCTGGTTTCAATTCGTTAGTCGCATCGGAATAGCAGTACTGTTTATTCTCTTGAATTCAGGTCATCTCAGCGCTCAGACTCCCCCTTCCAATGATCGATGCTCTGGTGCGATTGATATTAGTAGGCATTATCCTGCGGAGACCGGCCCGGTCGATATAACTTACGCAACCACGGATGATGATCCAGATCTACCGCCGTGTCAACCAACCGTATCGCGCAGTATTTGGTACACGTTTACTCCTCTTGAAACAGACACTTATGATATTTCCACCTGTGCGAGCGGGACGACAGTGAGTGACGATGTCATCGCCATTTGGACTGCGGAGGTGCCGACGAATCCTTGCGGAGGCCAATGGAGGTTCGTCGCGTGCAGTGATGATGATTGCGGTTTTCATGGTGCTATCACGCGTCAGTTGACGCAAGGACAAACTTACTACATTACAGTTTGGAAATATGGCACTGATCCGCCACCCCCTGGCTTCGCGAACATACAGGTACGTATTGTGCGGCGCCCACAAAACGATATGTGCTCGGGCGCTGACACAATTAATGTTACTGAACCATTCCCGCTACGAATAGCACCCGTCGATATCTCCATCGCAGATCGGACAGGTGACCCACCCGCTCCGCCTTCGTGCCAGTCAAATGTCTCAAGAAGTATCTGGTACGTGTTTCGACCTCTTGTAACAGCAACATATAAGATTTCAACGTGCAATGTGGAGACCACGATAAACGACGATGTCATGGCAATTTATACTTCAACTGGTGGGTGTGCGGGTCCGTTCATGCAACTCGCATGCAGCGATAACGCCTGTGGCGCCGACAACTTGCAAGCGGAAATCATTACCCAATTGAATGCAGGGGTCACCTACTACGTAGTTGTGTGGGCACATGGCGGCAACCGAAGGCAAGGGATGGACGTAGTGCTGGTAATCGATGTGGTTTCACCCCCCCCGAACGATCTGTGTGCTTCTGCGACTCCCGTTTTTGTCAATCTACCGGTATATGGACTGACAGCCGGCGCCGCCGGTAATTACCAACTCACAAATCAACAAGCCTGTTTTTCGGGTATTGGACAGATACCATCGATAGCGGCCGGAAAAGACGTGGTGTACACCTTCACTGCACCCAGCACCGATACGTATTCATTCAAATTGCGTTCTTTTGCCTTTGACCCGGTGTTGTACATGGCAAGTTCGTGCCTAACCTCGAGCTGTCTCAGAGCTTCGCACCGCGGACAAAGAACGGAAGAAATTGCTTGCTATCCGATGTCGAGCGGTCAAAGAGTATATCTTTTCGTTGATTCCGAAGACGCAAGCTCGGGGTTTTTCCTTTTTGAAGTGAACCGATGCACACAGGAGTCTGAGCCGAACAATACACCCGGCACGGCAAATTCCTTTGCAGCGTTATGCGGAATCGAAGGGTCAATCAATCCCACGTCAGATGTGGACTTCTTTTCACTTGACTCTCCACCTGCCCCTGCCAACTCGCGGGTATTCGCGCTGGTGGATGCTAGTTCAAGTAACGGGTATGAATTTGATTTGAGGGTCACCACAAACACGGACGTGTTAGAATGGGACGAGCAGGGGAATGGTGGTTACAATGGATATGCTGCTCCAGATGTTGCGGGTACTGTTCTAACCGGGGTTCAATGGTTTCTCCGTATAAACGCGAGGGGGGTCCTTCCGTTGGAGCCATACAGACTATATGCCGTTGTACAACCTCCAAGCTCAACTGCAACACCTGAAGTGGAACCGAACAATACCATTACGCAGGCAAATGGCGCACCTAACAACTACTTTACCGGTACACTTGCCGACGAAAATGACATTGATTTGTTCGCATTCGATGCAATGGTTGGTGACGTCATTTTTCTTAGTCTTGATCGATCTCCTGTCCGAGTGGCATGCAGTTCAAATTCAGGACAGCAGCTTGCGGCGTATTTGAAATTGCTCGATGCCACTGGCGAGGTTCTCGTTGGGGCAGAGGCACGAGATGATGGGGCGCCCGCGATCAATATGACTTGCGTACCAAACGACCTTACCGCAACGGTACCGAGTTTCCCAGGACAAGCGCTTGTGTATACGGCCCCCCATACTGGGAGATACTACGCGAACCTGTTTTACGGGTTAAACGGCATTGTTTCTGCTCCCTACCTCTTCTCAATTTCGCTCAACTGTCAAACCGGCCACGGATTGCCCGTACAACTCTCCTCGTTTACGGTAAGAGCTGTGTCGTCTCATCGCGTTCTTCTGGAGTGGACCACGATCTCAGAAGTCAACAATTATGGCTTCGAGGTTCAGCGCAAACAACCCGCACAGACGGAGTTCGCAACACTGGCCAACAGTTTTGTGCCCGGCCACGGAACAACTATTGAACCTCATAACTACTCATACACCGATACAACTGTCACGGCGGGCAGTTGGCGTTACAGGTTGAAGCAGATCGATCTTGACGGGACTGTGCACTACGGACCGGAAGTTGATGTCGAGATTCTGACTGGTGTACAAGAAAGCAACCTGCCACGCGTTTTCGCTTTGCATCAGAATTATCCTAACCCTTTTAACCCGAGTACCAGCATACGTTACGACCTGCCTTCGGCAGCGCATCTAACACTTAAGGTGTATGATGTGCTTGGGCGCGAGGTTGTGACTCTGGTGGATGGGAAGGAGGATGGCGGTTTCAAATCCGTAACGTTCGATGCATCAAAACTATCAAGTGGGATTTATTTCTATCGTTTGCAGGCTGGTGGTTTCGTCGAAACGAAGAAGCTCATAGTATTGCGATAGAGAGAAACTCATGAAACACTAGCGCACAAGCCTATTATAGTCTTGCTGGGCTGGAACCATCTCACGGGCTTGTCTGTACGGTTAGGCACCGTTTCATATTTCACCAAGTGTTTCCTGAACAGTTTGGTGTTGTGCCAAGCGATGTGAGAAGAAGATGACCGTTACTTAGACCCACGAGGTCCGCCGTGTATTTCCGGGTAGACCTCGTGGGTCTGAGTCTAACTCAAATTGATCGCTTTCAAAAAGGGGGTTAAGACCCCCTTTATTTTTTGGCTCTTTACTAAATCCCCGATCTGTCTTTCGGACAAGTCGTGGTCTGAAAAAACAGCAAAACCAATACTGGGGGACTTTAGCCCCACATGCAGGCAGTCGATTTAGGGAGTTTTCGATGGCTCGCACATACGTTACAGAGTTTGCAACACCAGTGCTAAGTACCAGCGCCGTGTTTGTATTAGATTGTCCGCAAGAATCAAAGCTTCATTCATCTTCTGACGACATGAAGATTTCACAAACAATCAACAATCAACAGGAGGTTCTTATGCAAACGTCACGTTCAGCTCGACCAGCAAAGGTGGAACGCCGAAAATTTCCCAACTCTTGTCGCGACCTTTCGGTCTGTCGAACGACTATTCAATAGGAGTAAATAGCAAGCTGTACGAATTCTCATTCATCAACAATCAATAAGGAGGTAGTTATGCAAACGTCACGTCATCTCGGTGGTCGAGTGAGAAGAAATTCTTCTCCACTCAAACAACTCATTAATAAACACAAGGAGGAACAAGTCATGCAAAACCATTTGCATCATGTTGGCATTCTTTCGTTCGCCATTGCACTCGTGCTGCCGTGCGCGAGCACGATCAGCATAGCGCAGGATTTCGTTGTCACTCACACCGGAACGGAGGTGTTCAGAGTCGCCAATGGCAAGCTCGGAATTAATATGACCACAGCTCCGCTCTATCCACTCACCTTCAACAGCTTTGTTGGTGACAAGATTGCTTTCACGATAGGCAGCACAAATCACTATGGTATTGGACTACAGAGTAATTTGCTACAGATTCACACTTCTTCATCGTCGGCCGATATTGGCTTTGGCTATGGTTCAAGCGCAAGTTTCACCGAAGTAATGCGTGTGAAAGGAAATGGCAATGTCGGCATCGGTATCAACCCTATATACAAGCTTGATATTGCCGGCTCGCTTAATGGGGCATTGATGAGAGTTGAAAACACCGGGACTGCGACCTTCAGCAATGGAGCGTATTTTACGAGTTCGGGTGGTTACACTTCCTCTGCGGTCAAAGTAAACTCGATAAACGGGTTGGGCCTCGAAGCCTATAGCGGCCGCTATGGTGTGTATGCCAATGGTGCGATCAAAGGTGTACATGGGTTTTCTTCCGGAGGCGTTGGCGTTTGGGGCGAAGCAACCGGACTTTCCGGCGTTGGTGTTGAAGGATGGTCGGATAATTACAAGGCCGTTTACGGTACGAGTTCGACGGGTACTGGTGTGTATGCATCGAGCATCAGCGGCAAGGGGCTCTATTGCAGCGGTGATTTCTACGCAAGTTCCTCCAACTTTGAAGTGAACGCTACAAACATAATTTGGAATGCAAACAAACCAGCAACTGTGAAACTCAATAACGGATCGAAGATAAAGCTCTTTTCCGAAGAAGCTGCTGAGGTGTACTTCAACGATTACGGGGAAGGCCAACTCAAGGATGGAAGAGCACGCATCGAACTCGATCCGATTTTTCTGCAGGTTGTAACAATTGATGTTCGGCGTCCGATGAAAGTGTTTGTGCAACTGGAGGATGATTGCAAAGGCGTTTACATCACGAACAAGACATTCTCGAGCTTCGATGTCGCGGAGATACAAGGTGGCAGTTCAAATGCACGCTTCACTTTTCGTGTCGTGTGCAAACGCAAGTATTACGAAGATGAACGATTAGCAACCTTAGAACAGGACAGTCAGTATAACACACATATGATGGAGACCGCATGGCCAGAGGTTGTGGCGCGACGGCAAGCCGAAGTGGCTGAAGCTACTGCCAAGCAACAGAAAGTAAAGGCAGAACGGGAAGTGATGAAGCAAACGCATCAGAGAAAGTGATTGCAAATTCAAAAACGCGAACTGATCAATAAACCATAGGAGGAAAACATCATGAACACAATCAAAGCAAGTTCTCTCTGTGCGATGATGTTGCTGCTCATACTCTCAGCAACTGCATTCGCGCAGGTGAACGACCCCGTAGAGGAACAGAGGCAGAAGGACGGTGTCGTCATTACGAGATCTCCTCTACGAGGTCGTGGATCAAAAGGTGTCCAACCGAAAGGTGATGAGCCGAACGCCACGCCGACCGGCGCGGACGTAACAATCGGCAGTGGCGTCACCGTTACGCTGGGCTCGGACATCTACATGTCGCTCGGCGGCAACTTCACCAACAACGGCACGGTGACAGCACAAACCGGCTCGTTCGTTGACTTCGACGGCACAGGTGATCAAACGTTGAGCGGCGCGACAACATTCTTCGATCTTGGAAAGCCTGCCGGTGGGACTCTCACGCTTAATAGTCCCGTTACGGTCAATGGAGCCCTCTTTTTGGATGGAGGCCAAATCAATAACAGTACAAACCCGCTCGTACTTGCAAGCGGAGCAAGACTGTACAGGACTGGGGGAACGATTTCGAATCCCCCAACCTTCAGCGGTCCTGTGGATCTCGTTTACGACCAAAGCTCTCCCATAATAACGACGGGGCCCGAACTTCCAACAAGTTCAACAGACCTTCGCAATCTTAGGATAGATGGCGCGGGCATCACTCTCGGTGCAAGCGCTACCCCAACGGTGAACGGTACCCTCTACCTTTACGATGGGAACATAAAGCTCGGCTCCAGGAATCTGACGCTTGCCCCGGGAGCTTTGATAGTAGACCCGTCAGACACAAGCTATGTTGAAACGAACGGGACAGGAGTCTTCACTTACAAAAGTGTGGGCGCAACGGAAAAACTGTTTCCCATCGGCTGGACGACATCATACACTCCGGTAAGGATAATAAATGCGGGAGCGACAGATGACTTCTCAGCGCGTGTAGATACGACGTTCACTCCCTCGCCATCGCAGCCGACCAAAGTGGTGAAGCGTCAATGGACAATTACTGAAGCAGTACTGGGCGGAAGTAACGCGACGCTCAAGTTTCAGTGGAACGCCAGCGACCAAGGCTCGGGGTTTAGCACAGGGGATCCGAATCAGATAGTAGTTGGCCGCTACAATGGAACGAAATGGGTGGAACAAACAGCATCATTCACTCCGAGTCCACTTACTGCGACAGCGACTGGAGTTACGTCGTTCTCTCCGTTTGCAGTCGGCAACACGAACGCGCTCAGAACCGTGACGCTCGCAAACCTCAAATTCCTTCTCGAAGGTCCGTTCAACGCGGGCACAAACTTGATGAACAACAGTCTGCGTGCTACGCTTCTGCCCGCACAATTTCCCGGCAAACCGATTCCTGCGCTTGCGGTCGATAGCGTGCAGATTGAAATTCGAGGAACCTCAGGTGGTGTGCTCGGCCCAACCGCTGTGCGCGTAACACGAGTTGAAGTTGCTGACGCACTGCAAGAAAAAACTCCCCAATCTGAAGATGCAGTTGCCGCTCCTGTATCGGAGAAACAGCGGAGAATTCACAAAGAAATGACGCCGGCTGCTGACGACATGGAACTTGCAGTCGAGCTGCCGAAGTCTCTCTCCGATCTTCCTCCAAATCCGAAAGTCTCTCAGCCCGCGTGGTTGCTGACCAATGGCACCATTCTCAACTTCACGGACACGACGAAAAGCTTTGTTGAGTTCGATACAGCATCTGCCACCAACTACTGGCGTGTCGTCGTGAGGCATCGCAATCATCTTGCCATCATGACGCGTGATTCGATACTCCTCACAAGCACTAATCCGGCCCTCTACAATTTCACGACTGATACTTCGAAAGCGTTTGGCACGGCTCCTATGAAGCAGGTGAGCCCAGGAGTGTTCGCGATGTGGGCAGGGGACGTGACGGGCGATGGGGAGTTAAAATACAATGGTCCCGGCAACGATCGCGCTCTAATTCTTCAGCGGATTGGAGGGATAAATATCAACAACACTGTCCCGGGCTACTATAATGAAGATGTCAATATGAATGGCATCGTGATGTACAACGGCTCGGGCAATGACCGGGCGATAATCCTGGTGAACATTGGGGGAATAAACATCAATGCTACGCGGAGAACACCGGTTCCGTAACAGCGCTCGTCACACAATACAAAATCGGAGGATACAACAATGAAAACTCTCAGAATGATCGTATTCGATGCGGCAGTTCTCTGTCTCACCATACAATACGGCAGAACTCAGGTGACGGTGCAAGCTGGGATTGATTCGATGCCGCCGGCAAGAAGTACCATTTCCGTAAAAGCGAAGCCATCGGGTGCACTGAATGGACTTTTTTCCGGAATGATTGTGACCGTCCAATGGCTGACAAGTTACCATATCACTCTCAATCTCGTACGACCGAATGCGTATGGTATTGATACAGTAGGTCCTGTCGGGACGATTGGAGCATTCAGTTATCGGACCTTCGGTACCGCGACGCCGACGCCAATCAACTGGGCAGCAAATAGCGAGAATGAGTTGTTCACTGCCCGAGCTGCCGGGAATCCTGACACGGGGTCTTTTTATTTGACGAATGCGGTGCCGGGGAACACCCGCTGGTATTTTGAGCTTGGAGGTGCCGACCTTACGAACAACACAACTCCATTCTATCGGGGAGGTGTGGGCGGCATTCGGCTTCCCGTCCAGCCTTCTAATTTCACTGCAACAGAGTTTGCGCTGAAACAAAATTATCCGAACCCGTTCAATCCATCCACTGAAATAAAATTCTCGGTGGAAACATTGGGGCGCGCAACGCTTGAAGTCTATAACATCGCCGGACAAAAGGTCGCGACGCTGTTCGATGGTGTTGCCGAGCCGGGGCAGTACTACAAGGTGAGGTTCTCAGGAGGAAATCTCGCGAGTGGTGTTTACTTGTACAGGCTTCAAAGCGGGACAAGGACGGACGTGAAGAAGTTACTCTTGCTCAAATGAACACATGAATGAGCAAGAGTCCCGCTCCGCGGGATTGCTGCTGAAGTGAAGCACAATCTGGCTGGCAAATGATCGAGCCATCATCCTAATCAACATTGGGGGAACGAACATCAATGCTACGCGGTCAACACAGGTTCCGCAGTAGCGCTCAACCCACAATACAAGATTGGAGGAAACAACAATGAATACTCTTAGAATGATCGTACTCAGTGTGACAGTTCTCTGTCTCACCATACAACGCAGCGAAGCTCAGGTGACGGTGCAAGCGGGGATAGATTCAATGCCGCCGGCAAGAAGTATCATTTCCGTAAAAGCGAAGCCATCGGGTGCGCTCAATGGAAATCTTTCTGGAATAATTGTGACTGTCCAATGGTTGACGAGCTACAATATCACGCTTACTCTCCTTCCGAATGCTTTCGGTATTGACACAGCAGGTCGTCCTGTGGGGACGTTCGGACCATACAGCTACCGGACCTTTGCCACCGCCGTAACGACGCCAATCAACTGGGCAGCAAATAGCGAGAATGAGTTGTTCACCGCACGCGCTGACGGGAATCCTGACACGGGCTCTTTTTATTTGACGAATGCAGTGCCGGGGAACACCAGATGGTATTTTGAGTCTGCAGGAAACGACATCACGAATAGCACAACTCCATTCTATCGGGGAGGTGTGGGCGGCATCCGACTTCCAGTCCAACTTTCCCGCTTCATCGCAACGGTCGTAAACCAACGCCAGGTCCGTCTCGACTGGACGACAATCAGCGAGATCAACAACTATGGATTCTTTGTTGAGCGAAAGCGCGGCAACGACTCGTTATTCACCGAGATTCCGAACAGCTTCATCCCCGGTCACGGCACAACGAACGAGACGCACAATTACACGTTCACCGATCAATCGCCGGGTGCGCCAACTGTTTGGTACAGACTGCGGCAAGTGGATTTGGATGGAACGGTTCACTACACCGAGCCGATTCAAGCTTCAGGTATCGTCATGAGCGTCGAAGGAAAAGAAGTCGCGCCTATTGAGTTCGCTCTCAAGCAGAACTATCCCAACCCGTTTAACCCATCCACCGAAATAAAATTCTCGGTGGAGAAGCAGGATCGCACAACGCTTGAAGTCTTCAACATCATCGGGCAAAAAGTCGCGACGCTGTTTGATGATGTTGCCGAGCCGGGGCAATATTACAAAGTGAGGTTCGGCGGAGGGAATCTCGCAAGCGGCATCTACTTGTATCGGTTGCAAAGCGGGAAGAGGAGTGACTTGAAGAAGTTATTGCTTCTCAAGTGAACTAAGACCCACGAGGTCTCACAGGAAATTCAAGGCAGACCTCGTGGGTCTTGTCCTTGCTCAAATGAGTAGTGAGAAGCAGAGAATATGAGTCCTTCACAAAGGAGCGTTTATGATTTCTACGCAACGCAGATTACTGCACGTAATCAGTGTCATTATCATATCGTTCAGTGCGATGTCTGCTTATGCAGGAGGAGCAGATGTCATCGTGCATCTCAAGAACGGTAGAGTACTCAAAGGAGAACTGTACATGGTCAGAGACGATTCACTCGTCATCCAAGCAGAAACGAAGGAGGATAGTCTCGTTCGCGACGGTTATGCCACATTGGGTTTCACTGTTCTTCAGGGTGTGACTGTTAAAGGGAAGTCGTATGTCGCTCTGGGAGTCGTCGGGGGCATTGTTGGTGGCGCCGCGATTGGAGTCTTGATCGGCAGTTCATCGAATTCAGGTGACAATGATTTTCTCGGACTCAATAAACTCGCGGCGACACTCGGCGGAGGTTTACTTGGTGGTGTGATCGGTGGGTTTCTCGTCGGACCCGCGATCGGCAATGCGTTTTCGCGATCGGAAGTCCATTTCACCGAGCAAACGCCGGGGGGCTTCAAAGAGCTTAAGCAATTCGCACGAGTACGGGAGCCGGGAGGGAGCAAACCGTGAAGAGACTCATCATACCCCTGCTTTTTCCTGTGTTTATTCTCTTGCTCTCGATTCTGAGTTGCAAGAAGAATGATGACCTGGGAGGAACCCAATCTGTCGGCAGCACAATCATGCCGCTGAAAGTCGGGAACTCGTGGACGTATCGCGTCACGGCGTACGACACGACGGGTGTTCTGCCATTCTCCATACCGGACGCTGTCTTTCACATTACGCGTGATACCACAATCGGAAATGAAAAATGGTTTCGCTTCGACGACGGTTGGGCTGCCAACAGAGTCGATGGACTTTGGTCTTTGAGCAATTCCGGGCAACCGTATCTGGGATACAAATATCCGGCGAGTGTGAATGACAGCTACACAGCGATGAGTCAGATTGCAGTTGTTCAATCCACCAATGCGCTCGTTACCGTACTGCAAGGACAATATTCTTGTTACAAGTATCAGTTCAGTGCGCTCGATGGCAGGACTGTATACTCAAATCAGTACTGCGCGCCCGATGTCGGTGTTGTGAAGTTCGAATTCTTCTCGGCGACTCTTTCCGGACGCAGCTACCTCTCCCTGAGCGTCGAGTTGAAAGGATTAGTGTTGAATTGATCGAAAGAGAAGGATGATACGAAGCAAAACCCCGTGAGAAACATTTTAGCCAAACAAAAAGACAACAACGCGGATCCTGTTATGAAAAAGCATTTGCATCTTCTTTACGCCGTTTGGATGTGCGCGGCACTTGCGCTCGCAATTGAAACAGGTTTTGCGGACAGCACGAGTGTGCCGGGCAGCGCTTCTCTTCCATTACAGTTGGAGGGAAATGCTATTTATCTGGATGTGTCAACTGCATTGTTCATTGGCGCCATCAGTCTTAATTATGAACACACGTGGGAACATATCGGATGCCGTGTCGGGTTCGGCGCAGGGGGTGGCGCGTCCGAGATCGAAGTTGGCGACGGCTATGGCGGTATGGCGATGCTGAATGTTTTTCCGTTGGACGATCACAAATTGGAAATCGGCATCGGCGCGAGCGTAATGTGGGTGTCGCGGTTTGGTTCACGGTTTGCCTCCGAGCCGCGGCGCACGCAAGTCTATCCGGCGGGGACCATCTGCTACCGGATTCAACCGTCGGATGGAGGATTCTTTTTGAGGCTCGGTCTCTCGTATGTGTACTACTTAGGAACGCCGTTCACCGTGAGTATAGGAATTGCTTTTTAACCAACGAGGCTACGCATGAATTCTCATTTAGCTTCTTCTGTTATCAGGGACTGGGGTTGCCCAAAAAGTACCGGACTTGTCATTCTGAGACCCGCTTTTCAGGGTCGAAGAATCCAGAACTGGGCTCAGGACTGGATTCTTCGGTCTCCCGACAAGTCGGGATCCCTCAGAATGACAGAGCGCTTCCTTTTTGACCAACCCCAGATCGATCGTAGAGTGGCTCAGCATCGTGACGATTCTCCCCATCAACTGTTCAGGCGAGCCGATGCCCATGACGTCGCAGGGATGAGGATAATCAAACGCGCGTTCGATCTCGTTGTTTCATCGCTCCTTCTTGTTCTGCTCGCACCTGTGTTCGCGCTTGTCGCTATTGCGATCAAGCTGGAAACACGCGGCCTGCCTGCTCAACGAGTCGAGTCTTCGACCGGTAGGCGAGGTCCCGTCTTTTTCAAACAGATGAGAGCATTGAGCGACAGCGACGAGCCGTTCGAGTTGTACAAGTTCCGCACGATGGTTCACAAGGCTGAGGAGCTGAAGGAGCTTCTTTCTCATCTCAACGAATCTGACGGCGTCTTGTTCAAGATCAAGAACGATCCGCGCCTTACGAAGGTCGGGCGCTTCATGCGACGGTATAGTATTGATGAGCTTCCCCAATTGCTCAACGTCCTGAAGGGCGATATGAGTCTCGTGGGACCACGACCCTTGCCGGTAAAAGATCTTCAAAGAAAATACGAATGCGAACTGTTGCGTAATCGGCGCAATGCAAAACCGGGGATGACGGGCTTATGGCAAATCTCCGGCAGAAGCAATCTCGACTTTCGAGAAATGGTGATGCTCGATGCGTACTACATCGAGAATCAGAGACTGCTCTTCGACCTTGAGATACTTCTTCGCACGATTCCGGTCGTCATGTTTGCGAAGGGAGCGTACTAACTGATGCCCACGCAAAACAGACGACCCTGTAGAGAACAAGACCCACGAGGTTTCGTATGAATTACATGGAAAACCTCGTGGGTCTATCTCACAACAGGTGGAGGAGTTTAGCAATGCAAGAACTTGAGAAGTTGGAGCGAGGCAAGTTTTATCACATCTATAATCGTGGAAACAACAAGGAAGACATCTTCATCGAAGAACGGAACTACGATTACTTTCTTCGTCAATATCAGAAATACGTAACTGCCATCGCCGATACGTTTGCGTATTGCTTGATGAAGAATCATTTTCATCTCCTGATTCGCGTAAAGACCCGTGAGGTCTCCCCCAGTATTAGCTCCGCAAGACCTCACGGGTCTGATGTCTCACAACAATTCTCCAACTTCTTCAACAGCTATGCTAAGTCAATAAACAAAATGTACGGACGCATTGGCAGTCTGTTTCAGGAACGGTTCCGGAGGAAAGAAGTCTCTGGCATAGATTCGCTCAAGGTCGTTGTGCAGTACATTCACACCAACCCCCAGTCGCATATGTTTGTGGAAGACTTTCGTTTGTATCCATATTCATCGTATCAGGGTATTGCTCGACGCGAGTCTTCTTTTCTGTTGTCCGACGAAGTGCTGAGTTGGTTTGGCGGGCAGGAAGAATTTGAACGTTATCATCTTTACAATCCAGACCCACGAGGTCTCACTGGAAATTTTAGCTAGACCTCGTGGGTCTTTCTCGGGAATAATACGGTGAGACCTCAAGGTTCTCAAGTTCGTTTTACGTATTTGTCTTCAAGAAGAACGGAAGTGCGCGGCGCATCTTTTCCCTTTGCTCTCGGTAGCGAGCTTCTTTCTTTGCACAACCCGAGCACCGGAACGACCCGGTCTTCCCGCGAAACGCATTTCCGCAATCACGACAGATATTGGAGACGACCTTCTTCACGCGTCTGTCCTTTCAACGTATGTGAGGGATGATGTGGTTTGAGCAATGCTTCTCACCGAACGCGATACTGCGGTGAGACGACTACAATGAAGTGGTTTGGCTTTGCCGGGGTCTACGACCCCGTAGGGGAGTGGGCAAAATTGTTGATCTTTGGGGAGAAAAGAAAAAGCATTTACCGCGAATGACGCGGAAGCGGCACGAATGAACGCGAATTTCTTTCTTGGCTCAAGAAACGATTCGTGTCGATCCGCGTGGTTTCCGCGTCATTCGCGGTTATTCTTTTTTATGAAACGTCAGCCGGTTTTTCTTCCTCTTCCTCTGGCGTGTCAACTTGGTCGGCTGTGGCAATAGTAAATTTTAACTCGTCCGCCTTCTTGTTGACCTTTGCCCGAATGAGTGTACCTTCGGGATATTTGCCTTTCAGCAGTTCTTCCGCGACCGGGTCTTCAAGATATTTTTGCAGCGCACGTCGCAGCGGTCGTGCGCCGAATGAGGGGTCGTAGCCTTTGTCTGCAAGGAATTCCTTCGCTTGCATCGACAATTCAATCGTGATGCCCATGGATGAGATACGTTTCATGAGATCGCGCATTTGAATATCAACGATCTGCATGATGTGCTCTTTTTCGAGCGGATGGAAGATGATGGTGTCATCAATGCGATTCAAAAACTCAGGGTTGAAAACACGCTTCAACGCGTCTTCAATTGTGGACTTCATCGAGTCCATTGTGTGCTTCGCGGTCCCGGACCCGAAGCCGAAACCACCGCTCTTCTTTAGGTCACGCGTCCCGATGTTCGACGTCATGATGAGAATCGTGTTCTTGAAATCCACACGGCGGCCGAGACTGTCGGTCAGGATGCCATCATCAAGCACTTGTAACAAGATGTTGAAGACGTCGGGGTGCGCCTTCTCAATCTCATCGAGCAACACAACAGAATACGGCTTGCGGCGAACTTTCTCTGTTAACTGACCCCCCTCTTCGTAACCCACATAGCCGGGAGGCGCGCCGATGAGCCGCGACACACTGAACTTCTCCATGTACTCGCTCATGTCGATGCGGATAAGTGTCTCCTCCGATTCAAAGAGATAACGAGCCAGCGCTTTCGCCATTTCGGTTTTGCCAACACCTGTTGGACCGAGGAAGATGAACGAGCCAATCGGCCGCGAAGGATCTTTCAAGCCTGCACGAGTACGGCGAATTGCTTTCGTGAGTTTGAGGAGCGCTTCGTCTTGTCCGACGACTTGATCCTTCAGCACAATATCCATCCTCAACAGCTTTTCTGATTCAGACTGCGCGACCTTGTTAACAGGAATGCCTGTCATCATCGAAACGACGTCGGCAATTTCCTGCTCCGTGACTTCGTGAATCGTGTCTTGCGCTTTCAGCTCCCACTCGCGCTTTGCAATCTCCAAATCACTGAGCAAGCGTTTCTCGAGGTCGCGCAGGCGGGCAGCTTCTTCAAAATTCTGATTCTTGACAACTTGATTCTTTGACTGCTTTATTTTTTCGACTTCACCTTCAAGCTCAAGAATTTCTTTCGGCACGTCAATGTTTGCAAGGTGAACACGAGAGCCAGACTCATCCATCACATCAATGGCTTTGTCCGGCAAGTAACGGTCGGTGATGTACCGGTCGCTCAGCTTTACTGCCGATGCAATTGCCTTGTCACTGTAGCGAACGCCGTGATGCTCTTCGTACTTGTACTTGATGTTGGTGAGAATTTGAATCGTCTCGTCAACTGTTGTCGCGTCAACCATGATTTTCTGGAAGCGACGGTCAAGTGCGCCGTCTTTCTCGATGTATTGGCGATACTCATCAAGTGTCGTTGCGCCGATGCATTGTAGCTCACCACGTGACAACGCAGGCTTGAACATGTTGGACGCATCAAGCGACCCTGATGCGCCTCCAGCTCCAACAATTGTATGCAGCTCGTCGATGAAGAGGATAACATCTTTCGCTTTCTCCAGCTCGTTCATCACAGCTTTCATACGCTCTTCAAACTGACCGCGATATTTTGTGCCGGCGACGAGGGCGGCAAGGTCGAGTGTAACGACCCGTTTGTTATGGAGGACGCGTGAAATTTTCTTCTGAATAATACGCATTGCCAAACCTTCGGCAATCGCCGTCTTGCCAACGCCCGGTTCGCCGATGAGCACGGGGTTGTTTTTCTTCCGCCGGCTAAGAACTTGTGCAACGCGTTCGATTTCTTTTTCGCGTCCTACAATCGGGTCGAGCTTGTCTTCCGCGGCCATCCTGGTCAGATCGTGACCGAAATTGTCAAGCACGGGAGTTTTCGACTTCTCAGGCTTTCGTTCAGGCTGTGAGGCGTGGGGTGGGGCAGATGGTTTGCCGCTGATGATGTTATCAAGCTCGCCGCGCACAACGTCGTAATGAATATTGAACTGATGCAAAATCTGCGCGGCGATGTTATCGTCGTCTCTTAACAACGAAAGAAGCAGGTGCTCGGTGCCAATCACATCCGACTTGTAGAGCTTCGCTTCGAGGTACGTAATCTTGAGAACTTTTTCCGCCTGCTTCGTCAGCGGAATGTTGCCGATGGTGAGCGTGCCGCCTGTCGTGCGAACGGTGTCTTCAATCGCCTTCTTGAGTTTGTACAGGTCAACGCCAAGGTTGCGAAGAATTTTTACCGCAATGCCCTCACCCTCACGAATGACACCGAGTAGGAGATGCTCGGTGCCAATATAATCATGCCCAAGTCTAAGAGCTTCTTCACGGCTAAGCCTTATGACGTCTTGTACGCGGTTCGAAAAATTTCCTTCCATCCTGTTCCTTTGCTCATGGGTGAATGTTCTTGTTGATTAGAACCCATCATGGTTATCGTCAATTCTGCTAACTTACTTAGCTGCGAATTGGTTCCCAATCACACAAAAACTCTGAAATGCTGTGTGAAATATAGTTAAATGAAAAAGGTAAGTCAAACAGAAAGCCATCGACTTATCCACTTGCGTTTCATTTTGGAACAACACTGGAAGCGGCTGATCGTCATTCAATCAGACTTCAATTTCGCTTTGTTGATTTTTACGACCGAAACGGATATATTTTTTCCACTTCAGTTGATGATTCGATGCAAACGCGTCTCTCATTTTCATCAATTAACTCACCGTTAAAAATCATTTAGGAGAAATATTCAGGGGATGACCGATTCACAGAAGCAAGGTCTACGACCTCGTAGAGGAGGCTCGAAGTTGCGTGAGGTTGTAAAGGGGGCGTTGCTCTCGATCGTTACCATAATTATCTGTTTGGGAGCTCTGGAAATCGTTCTACGAATGCTTGGGGAGAAGGGAGAGGGCTACTACCATCCAGTAGCGGATAACATCCTTCATCATAAATTCAAGCCATTTTCGACCGGGCGATTAAGGACGTCTGAACTCGATACGGACTACAACATCAGCTCACTCGGCTTGCGGGACAAAGAGTATAGCGTTCAGAAGCCGGCAAATACATTCCGCATTTTGATGCTTGGCGATTCGTTCACCGAAGGCGACGGCGTATTCAGCAACGAGACATTCTCAAAGCGACTTGAAGAGAAGCTCCAAACCCGGCAAGGGGCGATGAAGTTTGAAGTTATTAACGCAGGTGTTGGCAGCTATTCATCTCTTCTTGAATATCTCTATTTGAAACACTGCGGACTACGATTCAATCCCGACCTCGTGATTTTGAATTTTGATTTATCAGATGTGTATGACGACATCAGCTATACAGCCCTTGCGCGGTTTGACGAGAATGGAATCCCTGTCGCCGTACGTTCTGAACCTGAACAGTTCGGCCTCAAAGGTCCGATGGCGGCAATTAAAGATTGGCTCAAGAACAATACGTGGCTCTACAGCTTTATCTACACTCGCATCTCGCGGCAACGTGAGCTGAGGAACCGGGAACGAGACTTTATCGCAGGAGATATTCATCGCAACAAGTACGCGATGCTCGAAGAAACGTATGTTGACAGCGACAGCAATTGGGCGCTCACACACAAATATCTTTTGCTTACGCGGGATTTGTTGAAAGAAAAAGGAATTGACTTTTGGATGACGGTGTATCCGTACGGGTTACAGGTTCATCCGAAAGAGTGGAACGCTGGAAGAAAGTTCTGGCACCTGAAGCAGGATACCGTGTATTCGACGTGGCCTCAAGAGCAATTGGAGCGGTGGGCAACAGGCAACAACATCACCATCATCAATCTGTGTCCCGACTTCAAGGAACGTTCGAAAACCCTGTTCCCGCTGTATTGGGACCTTAACGGGCATTGGGTAGCCGCGGGACATCAGCTTGTTGCAGATGTGCTTTACAAGCGGCTGCAACCGTACCTTCATGAAAAAGAAGCGGCACCATCGCATGCTGCCGTGGGGGAAGTCGCATCATTCTCCGGCGTTCATCGAACGCACGCAATTCCTTCCAAACATTAATTAACGACTAACTCTTCTTAAGGATATGGCAGAATCAACAGCAAGCAGTAGTTCAAAGTTGCGTGAGAGAATGAAAGTGGTGCTCCTCATGCTCATGAGTATCCTCCTGTGTTTGGGATTTCTGGAAATTGTTGTGAGGATGATTGAGCCGAAGGAAGTGATGCGCTACTTCTATTCGCAGGACGACACCATTCTTCACCACAAGTTCAAACCAAACGCAACGGGTCGGTATAAGACGATGGAGTTCGATACCGATTACAAAATCAACTCGCTCGGCTTGAGGGATAAAGAGTACAGCGTTCAAAAGCCGGCAAACACATTCCGCATTTTGATGCTTGGCGATTCGTTCACTGAAGGCGATGGAGTATTTAGCAATGAGACTTTTTCCAAGCGACTCGAAGAAAAGCTGCAGAGCCAACCCGGTCCGATGAAGTTTGAAGTCATCAACGCTGGCGTTGGCAGTTATTCATCTCTTCTTGAATATCTGTACGTAAAGAACTACGGGCTTCAGCTCAATCCCGACCTCGTGATTCTGAATTTTGATTTGTCGGATGTCTATGACGACATCACCTACACACCGCTTGCTCGTTTCGATGCGAATGGCGTTCCTGTTGGCGTAAGTCCGTCAGGCGAGCCAGAAGGTTTGCTGAAAGGTCCCCTGGCTTCAATCAAAGATTGGTTCAAGAACAATTTTCGCCTGTACAACTTCATCCGCATTCGCATCACGCCGCAGCTTGAGATGATGAAGCGGCAAGGCAACTTCAACGGAGACATACGTCACGATAAGTACGCGTTGATTCGAGAAACGTACATCGATGCTGACAGCAATTGGGCGCTGACACACAAGTATCTCTTACTCACACGAGATTTGTTAAAAGAAAAAGGAATTGACTTCTGGATGACTGTGTATCCGTATGGATTACAGATTCATCCCAAAGAATGGAAGGCAGGAAGAGATTATTGGCAATTCAGACAGGACACAGTCTATTCGACATGGCCTCAAGAAAGACTGGAACAATGGGGAACTGCCAACGGCATCAACGTCGTGAACGTCTGTGCAGACTTCAAACGACTCTCGAAAACAGTTTTTCCTTTATACTTGGACAACAATGGGCATTGGGTCGCGGCGGGACATCAGCTTGTTGCAGATGTACTCTACAAGCGGTTGCTATCGTACCTTCCTGAAAAAGAAGTCGCGGCATCGCCTGCTGCGCTATAACAACGGCGATCCAATGGGCTTTACGAAAGAAGCCGCATTGTGTCTGTTTGAATATTGTTGAGGAATGCGATCGTGTGCTTCTAAACCAAAAAGCTCCGCTTGATGTGCAGAGCTTCTTGGTCTTTAAGTCTCATCGTGGTCAAAATATTATTTTCCTTCTAATCGCCAATCAAAGTTATGCAATTTGTTGTGCAGAGTCTTTCTGCTGACGCCGAGAATGCGTGCAGCCTTCGCTTTGTTGTTGCCGACTGATGCGAGCGTTTCAAGAATGAGTTTCTTTTCTGCTTCTTCGACTGAGCTGCCAATCGGAATGCTGATGTGCATAATCTCGTTCTGCGTCTTGAGAATTTTTTCCGGAAGATCGAGAACAGAAATTGATTCGCCAGGACAAATCACCACTGCGCGCTCAATAGCATTACGCAACTCACGAATGTTTCCGGGCCAGTGATACGACTGCAACATTTCCACGTAATCACTCGTGAACCCCTTTATGTCTTTTCCGTACTTCAGGCTAAACATGCGAAGGAAATGGTTCGCAAGCGGAAGAACATCATGTTTGCGATTGCGGAGCGGAGGCAATTCGACTTCAACTACGCTCAACCGATAATACAAGTCTGACCGAAGAATTCCCTGATCCAGAGCGCTGGCAACTTCACGGTTCGTTGCTGCGACCACGCGGGCATCAACCTTTATTTCGTGTCTGCCGCCAAGACGCCTGAAGCGTTGTTCTTCGATTGCGCGCAGGAGCTTTGCTTGCGTTTCCCTGCTCATCTCGCCAATTTCGTCGAGGAACAACGTCCCCCCATCAGCAAGTTCAAAGCACCCCGGCTTTTGATTAAGGGCACCAGTGAATGCACCTTTTTCGTGACCGAAAAGTTCGTTCTCTAAGATGTCTTTCGGAAGAGCAGCGCAATTGACCGCAATGAATGGTTTCGAAGCACGTTTGCTTTTTGAATGGAGTGCCTTTGCGACTAACTCTTTCCCTGTTCCACTTTCTCCCCAAATGAATACGTTTGCATCAGAGGGTGCAACTGTGTTAATTGTTTGTCGAAGGAGCTGAATAGCAGGGCTTTCACCGACAATCTCTTCAAAACTTGTCAGTGCTCTGTTGCGTTCTTCAGAACGTCGCCGTGCTTTCTTCTCTGAAAACTGGACAAGTGCATCTTCAGCTGATTGCACCAAACGATGGGGGTCAACCGGTGTAACCAGCACATCAAATGCGCCGGCTTTCATCAACTTTACTGCGTTGCTGACGTCGGGACGCTCCGAGACAACGATTACTTCAGTCAATTGTTGTTTATCGTTGAGGTGCTTCAGCAGGGAATTGTCACCGACAACCGGGTTTGTTGAGCCGATAACAATAAGACCATATTCCGTTGTTTGGATGTGGTCAAAGATATCTGACGGCTCAGGCAAAAGCGTGACAGGATATTCAACGCCATTGGTGTTCAAAGAAAGCGTATTGGCGTACTCCTTAAGTTCGCCTGTAAAAAGAATCGCCGGTCGGTTCTTTAGCGTAGCCAGAGAGAATCTCCTTGGGGGATAAAAGGGACGTAAACTTCGAGCAATCTTAGTGTGTTCGCTTACTATCGGACGAGCTTTACTTGCCTGTGAACAAATTAGACAAAGAGAGTAAAAAAGTTACACAGGTCCCTATTGATTATAGTTGGATGAGAAAGAAGTTTGAATGATACGTGTCACAGATAACAATTGTACTCTGCCCGTTGCAAAAATAGTTTGGCACTTCGTTGCGAGTCTTCAAGAACTGACACGCTTGAGCGTTTCTTGTAACAGAATAACCAAAACTTTAGATTGAATATGAATTTCTTCTTGTGATTCTCTAAGACAAATATATGATTGGCTCAAATAGAAGCAAGTGAATTTTAGGCGGTCAAGAAAATTGTTTCCAATGTCTTTTCCACACGCAACTGTTTGCGCTTAGTATTGCTTTTTCTTCTAATCTGAAAATCAAGTTCTGAAGGATATCATACCACATTCAGCATTATTCCGAATCTTAGTTCAAGAACATTATGCCTGTTACTCTGGTGAGACGACATGTTCACGATGAGCATTCAATTGCTCATCGTATTGATGATGGCTCTTTTGACAGTTTCATTCTCGTGGTACCAACAAAACGTCGTATCCGTCACCTTACGCGAGAATTGATCTCTGCAAAGCAAGTCGCAGTCTCTGAGTTGCCAATATTTACGCTTGAGTCGTTGGCGTCAGAGCTGCTTCAGTCTGCTTTCGATCATCTCCGGATAGTAGATGAGCCAATCCAAACACTCCTCTTCAACCAAGTGATTATTTCATCGCGTAATACGTTGAAGTATTTCAATGTTCGTGGCAGCAATGCCCAGCTTCCGCGGGGAACTTTTGATAAGATAGTCGAAGTCATCAAGAACTTGAAAGAAGTTGGCGTTTACCCTAATGCCCTCACTGAAGAAATCGCACTTGAAGCGGCGGACGAGCAGCCGAAGCTTACTGATATCGCCACTATCTATTCTGCTTACGAGCAGGAACTGAATAAGCTTGATGCAGTCGATGCAGAAGGAATTTTCAAACTGCTTCATCTCCATTGCAGCCAGCCAAAATTTGCACAAACCTTTCGTCTGGTGTTCCCTGCTGTCGAAGAAATCTCCATCGTTGGATTTGATGAATTTACTGAGCCTGAGCTTGGCTTCATTCAAAAGCTCTGCGCCATGAATGTCGGCATCTCGGTTGTTTTCGACTTCCAACTTGGCAACCCGGCGCTCTTCGGTCATCTCGAAGAGAACTATGAACGATTTTTAGAAATGGGCTTTCTCTCTCGCAACGATGACGACGCTGGCAACACTGATTTGCTTGTTCAGGGGGAACAGCCGGCAGATGTATGCGCGTCAATTCAACACATCGCGCAAAACCTCTTCAAGCGTGACGGAAAACTCATCAGGAAGAATTGTTCTGACCGTATTACGATTGCGAAAACTAAAGACCGAACCCGAGAGGTCGAACGTATCTGCAAACTCATCAAACAACTTGTTGCGGAAAATCCTACGCGAGATCTCAGCCGCATTTGCGTTGCAATGTACAAACCGCAAGTGTACACGCACATCATGCGTGAGCAATTCAAGAAGTATGGCATTCCTGCCAACATCACCGACAGATTTGAGCTTGCGCAATCTCCGGTCGTCGTCTCAATTATTGGGTTGCTCGAAGTTGCTCTTCGCAGTTTCCGTCGCGAAGATGTGTTGCGTACAGTAATCTCAGCATATTTTGATTTTGAGAATGCTGGAGAAGCTCTTGACCGTGCAAACCTGATGAACGTTTCGCAGGAGTTGCGAATCACCGCCGGTGTCCGAACGTGGCTTAACAAAATCGAACGACAGGTTCAGAAAGCTCAACACGATGTGCTGATGTCCAACGACGAGTTGGAAAACTCACATCGGATAAATGATGTTGCGAGTTTGACGAAAGCGCAGAGCGATATCAAATGGCTTGAATCACTCTTGCGTGATGTCTCTCTCGATCAGACACCAACACAGTTTCAACACCGGTTGCAGCAACTTCTCGAGCGACTTGAGCTTCCCCAGCGAATCGTTTCGGTCGGAGTGAGCAATCATCCCGAATTGGTTGAAAAAGATGCGCGTGCGTATTCAAAATTTCTGGAAGTTGTCGAGCAAACTGTCAATCTTCTTGAGTATCAAGAAGGGAAACAGAAGCGCCATTCGTTGAAGTTCTATGTTGAGCAACTGAAAGTCGCAATTTCACAAGAGCGCTACAATGTTCGCGAACAGTTTGGACAAGGTGTGTTGGTGACCTCCATCGATGAAACTCGCGGGCTTCCTCTCGACGTGATGATTGTTGCAGGCTTGGTTGATGGCGAATTCCCCTCCGTCTATCAATCCGAAATTTTCTTCAGCAACAAGCGAATGAAAGAGCGCGAGTACCGGTATAGTTGGGAAAACCGTTATCTGTTCTATCAAGCAATCACCAACTGGTCTGAACACTTGTATCTCACGTATCCTGAACAGGAAGCAGAACTTGACCTTGTTCGTTCGAGCTTTGTTGATGCGCTGCTGGACATCACCGAAGTTGAACAGTGGGAGTATCCCGGCAACTCGCCGTTTGAAGAAACAATCTATTCAGAAGATGACTACATGCGTCATCACGGAAGCCAGCTTGCGCATTCATCCGTGAAACCTGATGAGATTCCTCCTGCTCTTCACGAGAGGTTACATCATGTTGAGCAGGCTTTGAAGGTTGAGCGAAGCCGTGTGGATGTGCATAATCTTCCGGAGTACGAGGGTTTCATACTCAGTAAGATTTCTGATGAAGCAAACGAGAAACTGCGACAACTCAAGCATCGGGTGTACTCTGTAAGTCAGCTTGAGACGTATGGAAAATGCCCATATCAATTTTTTGCGCAGCGTTTGCTGCGGCTGAATGTTGTTGAAGAGCTCGAAGAAGAATTCTCCACGATAGAGAAAGGCTCTGTGCTGCACGAGACGTTGTTTGAGTTTTACACGGAGCGACGTGAAAATAAATTGCCTTCACTGATCGGTTGTTCGGAGAAAGAATTTGAGCACGCTGTTCAGCAACTTCTCGGCATTGCAGAAAGAAAACTTGCCGAGATTGATATACCCGATGCATTTTGGGACTTAGAGAAAGAGTTATTGCTCGGCAATCGTGAATCGGGCAAAGGCATGTTGCGCGAGTTTCTTGAGTTCGAGCGCAACCGCTTGACGAATCTCCAGCCAAAATATTTTGAAGTTGGTTTCGGTTCCGATCTCGGGTCACAAACTCGAACAGATACGTTGCTTTCATCCCTAGAACCAATCCTCGCGGGCAAAGTTCAACTTCGAGGAAAAGTGGATAGAGTGGAAATCGGTGAAGAGGCATTTGCAATCATTGACTACAAAACGGGAAGCAGTGTTGCAAGAATTGATGATATCCATAGCGGTATTAGCTTGCAGCTTCCGATTTATCTCTATACAATAGAGAAGCTATTGGCAGAGAAGCATGGCGATGAACTTCAGCCGGCGGGCGGTTTATATTATCAACTGCGGAATCCTATTGCATTGAAAGTTGGAGCGGGGAGCGCTACATATAAAGACGAGCTTGGTGCCAGTCGTTCGCGTACCAACCTGCTTCCCTCAAATGACGAATTGCAAAAGTTGATCGATGAATCAATCCAACGTGTCAACAGCTATGTCGATGATATTGCACAAGGAAAATTTCCTCTCACCACACACGATAAGATTGACAAAGTCTGCACCTACTGCGATTACAAAACCATCTGCCGTATACAAACTGTGCGGCGAGTGGTAGAAGCAAAACCGGAGGCGCAATGACACACGTTGAGCAAAAGAAAATCATATCAGAGCTGCGAGAGTATGAACGCAAGATGGGCCGCTACGAGCAGGAGGATTTTCACATGTTCGTGAAGCGGGACAAAGACGATGAAGACCTTGATGACAACTCGAAGAAAAAGCTTTTGCAACAGTATGAGAAGTACGTTATGAACAAACCAAAGAAGACCGTGAAATCTCCATTCGGAGACATTGTCGAGAGAGGATAGACACTAAGGCTCGAAGGTTCGCAAACGTTCTTCATTGTTTTTCTCAAAACAAACATCTTCGTGATCCTTAGTGTCCGTTTTTTGTTTTCAATTGCATTGCCAAAGGAAGAATATGAAAGCAGCATTCGTAACGAAATATGGTGGTCCTGAAGTCTTAGAAATTCGTGACACGCCGATACCAAAGCCGAACGCAGACCAAATTCTCGTGAACGTGCGAGCAATTGGGTTGAATTTCGCCGATGTGATGGGACGCTTTGGCGTGTATCCGGGAACGCCGCCGCCGCCGTTCATTCTCGGTCTCGAATTTTCCGGTGATGTTGTTGAAGTCGGAGCGAACGTGAAACAGTTCAAAGGCGGCGAGCGGGTAATGGGCTACAGCAGACATGGAAGTCATGCGGAGTATGTGTGTGTGAATGAAATGCTTGCAACGGAACTCCCACCTTCGATGAGTTATGAAGACGGCGCTTCGTTTCTCGTCATTTATCTCACGGCGTATCACGGCATTGTGCGGCTCGCAAACATTCGCGTAGGTGAAAAGCTTCTCGTGCATGCCGCGGCGGGTGGCGCGGGCATCGCAACGGTGCAGCTTGGAAAGCATCTCGGCGCAGAAATATTCGGAACGGCCGGGACCGAAGAAAAGATCGAGATTGCTCGCAAGAACGGTGCTCATCACATCATCAACTACAACACAACGGACTTTGCCGATGAAATACGGCGCATCACGAACAACTACGGCGTTGATGTGGTGATGGATGCTGTGGGCGGACTTGTGTATGACAAAGGCTGGAGTCTGCTGGCACAAATGGGACGCTACATTTTATACGGACTTGCGGCAGTTGTGGGCAAAGGTGCGCTCAACAAACTGAAGGCTGCAACAGTCATCTCGGTGATGAAGCCAATCTTTCCGGTGCAGTTGATGAGCGCGAACAAATCCATCTTTGGCTTCAATCTCGGAACTCTTAAAGGGAAGGAGGGCTACCTGAAGGAAGCAGCGTTAGAATTATTGAAACTGTACGACCTCGGCGTGCTGAAGCCGTTCATCGGAAAGATTTTTCACTTCAACGAGATTGTCGAAGCACACCGTGCATTGCAGACGCGGCAGACGGTGGGAAAGGTTGTAGTTGTTCACTAAATGCTGAGTCCCGCTTTCTGGAACGAAGCATCTCAACGCGTAAGTATTGTACTCAGCTAAAAAACCAAATGAACGAAACACCGGACGTATCCTCATCACACTACTGGAACGAACAATATCTCGCCAGCCAAACCGGCTGGGACATGGGCACGCCAACGCCGGCGTTTGTTGATTTGCTCGAGAGCAAACGCTTCGAGCCGGTCTACGACCTCGTAGAGGGCAAAACGCTTGTGCTCGGCTGCGGCAAGGGACACGATGCAGTATTGTTTGCTCAATCCGGCTTCGATGTAACAGCGATCGACTTTTCCGCTGAGGCAATAAGACATGCGCAGCGCCTTGCCGGTGAGAAGGGCGTTTCGATTGAGTTTGTGCAGGAAGATTTGTTCGATTACTCGCTCGGGCTTTATGAAGAGTTTGATTACGTCGTTGAATATGTAACATACTGTGCAATTGAGCCGTCGCGCAGAGCGGAGTTTGCTGCAGTGGTTCCTTCGCTGATGAGACCTTCAGGAAGGTTCATTGCGTTATTCTTCCCGCTGGATGAGCGTCCAGGCGGACCGCCGTTTGCTGTCTCAATGGATGAAGTGAACCGGCTGTTCGGCAAAAAAAATTGGAATTGATTTCCGTAGAAGCGCCGCCGCGTTCCGTTTCTCCTCGTAAAGGGAAGGAATTGTTGACGGTGTGGAGGCGCATCTAAATCCTGAGCGTAGCGAAGGATCTCTCTGCCATTGATTATGCTGAGAGATTCTTCAGTCGGCTCCGCTCCCTCAGAATTGAAAATGATCATACACAACAAAAAAGAGCCCGCCCTCGACCCCAACTTTCTCCTCGTTGCTTACTCCAACGGCTACTTCCCGATGGCAACGTCGCGGCATGGACACATCGAATGGTTTTCGCCTGACCCGCGTGCAATCATTCCGCTTGACAAATTCAAAATCTCTCGCAGTCTCAAGCAAAAGGTTCACAAGAAGTTTTTTGAAATCAGAATCGACACGGCGTTTGAAAGCGTGATGCGCGCCTGCGCTTCACGAGAGGACACGTGGATTTCCGAAGAAATTATTTCTGTGTACACAGAACTTCATCGAAGAGGATTCGCGCACAGTGTTGAAACATGGCATGATGGAAAACTTGTCGGCGGTTTGTACGGCGTTGCAATTCGCGGGGCGTTCTTCGGTGAATCGATGTTTTCGCGAATGACTGACGCATCAAAAGTCGCGCTTGTTCATCTCGTCGCGCGAATGAAGCAACGCAGTCTTACTCTCCTCGACACGCAATACATGACCGAGCATCTCCGGGTATTCGGCACAATTGAAATTCCTCGTTCGTCTTATCTTCAACTTCTTTCACGAGCATTAGACGTTCACACGACGTTTGTTGAGAAGGGATAGCACACTCGCGAAGAAGGGACTCCTGATTGTGCACAGACAAGAAAATTTGTTCCTCTCATCAAAAGTGAATGAGGAGGTGAGTGCTTCCAGAAGAAAAGCGAATTACGGATTGTGGATTGCGAGTATGAAAGTGTGCAGATCACGTTTCGACTTTTCTCGGCGTGATGTGAGTCGAGCTGTTATTGTCGAAAGATTTTCTCAAGGTCGCGACGAATTCCGTGAGCAGGCTAACGTGATGGTACGTTACCTCAGAGTATATTTCTTCTGCAAGCCTGACATCATCATCTGAGCAGGCATTTTTTCGCAGAAATTTTTGGCTTCGTGGTTGACAGACTGGCTTTTTGTGGCTATATTGAAGCCGTCATTCGAGCCTTCCCGCCGGCAGGCGGGCCTTCGAATGCCAACCACCCGCCTACTCCATTTATTGAAACTTCAGGGAGATTTCTCGAATGGTTCATGCACGTGGCACACAGAAATTCGAACGCGTTACCATCACGCTTGTCCCAACGGCTGACGAGCGGAGTTTTCGGCACATTCCTTCGACATTCAGCAAAACGAATCGCACGTACGGCTGGCGGCATTTCGAGTACATGGATTACATGATTGTGCCGAAGAAAATCTCGAGCAACGAAATCAAAATCGATATTTTTGTTGACCCCACGACGAAGAAAAAGCTGCAGGGGGTCGATATTCAGAAGGTGGTAACGAATTTTGTGAAGTTGAAGATTCACTCAGAGTGGGCGGGACTGAAGCTCGGCAACATCAGCCGCGCAACAGTTGCTTCGCCGCCCGACCAGACCTTCCATCGCGGCACGATTGAGGAAATTCTCGGAGCGAATCTCGAAGGCTGAAAGAATATTTATAAACTGATAATGCACTGATGGTTGTTTTCATTGGTGCATTTTTGTTTTTTAGATGTGCTATTCAATAAAAGAACTCACCCTGAATCCCTGCCTGCGGTCAACGACTCTACGAGTTCGTTGCCTCGTAGAGCAGGCAGGTGCGCTCAAGTAAGGGGATGAGTTCTGAGACAATCATTTTCTCCCCAACCATTCTGAGAACATTATGACATCCCCAGTCGTCACTCAAACAGCTTCAGAGAAATGCAAACCAACGAAACAAGGAAAAGTTCGCGACCTGTACGACCTCGGCGACTCGCTTTTGCTTGTTGCGACGGATAGACTCTCTGCATTCGATGTGATTCTTCCTGATGGAATTCCGAACAAAGGTAAAGTGCTCACGCAAATCTCAGCCTTTTGGTTTAACCAGCTTTCGCACATCGTTCCAAATCACGTTACCACAATAAACGTTGCAGAGTTTCCTGAGCCGTTCCGTTCGACGCCGGAGATTTTCGGCGGACGTAGCATGTTGGTGAAGAAGACCAAGCCGATTGAAGTTGAGTGCGTGGTGCGCGGCTATCTTTCCGGTTCAGGGTGGAATGAATACAAGAAGTCAAAATCCATCTGCGGCATCGCGTTGCCCGATGGCTTGAAGGAATCGGACAAGCTGAGCGCGCCGATTTTCACTCCGACGACGAAAGCGCCCATCGGCACGCACGACGAGAACATTTCGTTCAAGCAGGTTGTGAATCTTCTTGGCAGAGAACTCGCAACCAGACTTCGTGATCTTACAATAACGCTCTACGCAAAAGGCGCAGAGTACGCGGCGACAAAAGGCATCATCATCGCTGACACGAAGTTTGAATTTGGACTTGATGACAATGGAGAAGTAATTTGGATTGATGAAGCGCTCACGCCAGACTCGTCCCGTTTCTGGCCAATGCACCAGTACGAGCCTGGCGGCGCACAGCCGAGCTTCGATAAACAGTTCGTTCGCGATTATCTTCTTTCCATCAATTGGAACAAACAACCTCCCGCGCCAAAACTTCCCGACGACATCATCCGCACCACGAGTAAGAAATACGAAGAGGCACTGAAGCTTCTCAGCGGAAGAGATGTGCAATGATATTCGTTTGCTCATCATCGTGCGAGTAGCATCGTGCTTCCTTCGCTTGCTTTAGAAGCTGAAAACGTTCGATTCTTTGTCCCTTCCGAGTTTGTTTCCTCTCTCGTCATGCTTCCTTGGAAGCATTCGCTCGACACATGGAGCGAGCGTCATGTGAAATTGCTCGATGTGAAGAGCGGTTTGTCGCGTCATGTAGTTCGTTTCGTGCAAGCGAACGGCCATCGTTTTACAATCAAAGAGACGTCATTAGAAAGTGCGAAGCGTGAATACGAAACGTACGTACGGCTTCGTACTCTCGATCTTCACACGCTTGTCCCCATTGGTGTTGTTGCACGCAATGAAGGAACGGAAATCATTCAAACAAAAATCGGACAACAACCGCAAGAACGGCACACCGGCTATTTGATTACGGAATTGATGGAGAAAGTTGTGCCGGATTCGTTTCTGTTCAAGCGAGGGTTTTCGAGCGAGAACAGAAAAAGAATTTGGGACGCAGTGATACGTCTTTTCGTTGAGATGCACAGCCGCGGCGTGTATTGGGGCGATGCATCGCTTGCAAACATGCTCATCAATTTTAATACCGAGATCGTCCCGGAACTTGGTCACCGAACAAATCTGCGCGCCGTGCTCGCCGATGTTGAGACGGTGGAAATTCATCGCTCAATAACGGACTCGCTTCGACTTGCTGACGTAGAGTTTTTTCTCGAATCGATGCAGTGGACTGAAGCGGACTTGAAGGCAAGCGGCATCGTCCGTGATGCTGTGATGACGGAAGAGGATCAGAAGTTCATTCTCAGTACGTACAAAGAACGATATGCGATCGAGCAAGAGATGCGTTCGTTCGAGCTTGTAACGCACATTGATGTTGACAAACTGCTTGGCGATTTTGATGTGAAAGGGTACGCCCGGCTTTTGCTAAAGCATATCACCGAACACAAATGGTATTTGAGCGAGCGGCAACGACGCGAAGTCCCTCTCGTGCTGGTAGCAGAGGACTGGTATAGAGAGATCTTTCAACCTGTGTGCAAAGTGTTTATGCAGTACAACTTGTCAGATTACTTTCCTGACAAGACTGCGGCGAGTTTGTATGTCGAAATCATGGAACACAAATATTTCATGAGCGAGGAAGCGCGAAAGGATGTTGGCTTGATTGCTGCCGCGAAAGACTTCGTAAAGAAACACGCCGTTCAAAAGCCGCCCCAGCCGACGATTCGTTCCATGATCAAAGAACTGAAGGCATTGTTCAAGCGATTGCCTGCGCCTCTGCAAACAATGTATTCTTGAAGGTATGCGACCAACACAAATCAAACGAGTTTCCGCAAACGAGTTGAAAATCGTTTGGGATGACGGACACGAATCCATCTTCACGACTGACTATTTACGTGCAAACTGTCCGTGTGCAACGTGCTTGCATGAGAGAGAAGAAAACAAACGCCAAGGCTTATTCAGCTTGCCGATTGCTAATCAAACGGAGCGAATCCATCTTCACGACTGACTATTTACGTGCAAACTGTCCGTGTGCAACGTGCTTGCATGAGAGAGAAGAAAACAAACGCCAAGGCTTATTCAGCTTGCCGATTGCTAATCAAACGGAGTTGCGCAACATCGAACTTTCGGGGCACAATGCGATAGTGATTACCTGGGGCGATGGACATAAGACGGGGATTTATACGTGGGAGTATTTGAGGAACCTTTAGAAGTATGACAAACAGTAGGGGCACAATGATAGCTATTGCAGAAGTTTCTTCCACTTTGAATTCTTGTAAATAAGAATTGGACCAAACACATGTCGCCCCGCTGGGGCTTTGAACGTGGTTGTTTTTCTTTGACTACAAACATATCGCTCCTACCGGAGCTTCGCAAGTATGCGCCAGCATTGAGCTTCTTAAGGTCAATCCCGTAGGGACGAAATGTTTGTAGAATGAAATCATCAACAAGTCTTAAAGCTCCATCGGAGCGACATAATTATAGCTGCCTCAGGTGATTCTTCCCATGTGGAAAGAATTTATGCAATTGCTATAATTGTGCCCATCGAGTACGACCGTGTAACTTTTCCTTCTCAATCCGTACAACAAAGAGGTCGTTTCTCTTTCCACTATCGCACAAATCAGAATCTTCTTTACCGAACATAGATCTGCATGAATAGATTTCTCGCCCTTCTCGTTTCGTTGGTTGTTGCAGAAGCATATTCTCTTTCACAATCGTATTCCGAGATCCAAAAGTTGCTTGACGAGCGAAACTACTCGAAGGCAGAAAGTATTCTAAAAGCCAAAATCTCAGCGAACATGAACGATGACTCTGCGCGCTTTTTCAAGGGGCAGATTCCTGTTCGCATGCGTGAGGAGAAGCGCTACGATGAGGCAATCATCAATCTCAAAAAGTGTGTTGAGTACAAGAATTGTCAATTGTAAAGATGCCCGACAAGACACTAATCACTTCATTAATCACGATGCAGACCCTTCGTCCCAAACATCGGAACTCTCCAAAGGAGTCCCCCGGACAGGGTTGAAAAAAGGAGGCGTCATGAATAGATTCACACTTACTCTTGCGCTTGTGCCGCTTGCAGCAATGCTGCTTGTTGTCGCGGCGATGAGTGCGGGACCGAAGGATACAAATAAGGACGGCAACATTTTTCCGTATCCGATAAACCAAACAATGCTGGAGAATGGATTGAAAGTAATTTCGATCCCGTTCGATAGTCCGGGGATCATCGCGTACTACACGGTTGTCCGCTCAGGTTCGCGCAATGAAATCGAGCCGGGGCTTTCCGGCTTCGCGCATTTCTTCGAGCACATGATGTTTCGCGGAACGGAAAAGTATAACAAGGATGCGTTCAACAACGTGCTAAAGTCGATTGGCGCGGACAACAATGCGTCCACAAACAATGACGCAACCGTGTACCACACACTTGCGAGCGCCGATGCGCTTGAAACAATTATGGACATCGAATCCGACCGCTTCATGAATCTGAAATACACGGAAGAGGATTTTAAGACGGAGGCGGGCGCTATTCTCGGTGAGTACAACAAGAATTTTTCAAGTCCGTTTCAATCCATGTTTGAAAAACTCTACGACACGGCGTACGAGAAGCACACGTACAAACACACAACGATGGGCTTCATCAAAGATATCATGGACATGCCGAACCAATATCAGTACAGTTTGAAGTTCTTTGACCGATGGTACAGACCGGAATATTGCACGGTGGTTGTTGTTGGGGACGTGAAGCACGTCCAGCTTGTTGCGCTGGCGAAAAAGTATTACGGTAACTGGAAGCACGGAAGTTTTGTGCTGGATGTTCTGCCCGAGCCGTCGCAACCGAAGGAGAAACTTGTCGAGATGAAGTGGAAGGCAAAGACACTCCCGATTCTTGCAATCGGCTATCACGGTCCGGCGTTCAGCGATTCGCAGATTGATATGCCGGCGATTGATTTGTTCTCGCAATATGTGTTCTCTCAACAATCCGAGCTTTACACAAAGCTGGTGATTCAGGAACAAGCCGTTGAGTTTATTCAAGGTGGCCAGGGGGATGCGCGTGACCCGGGCTTGTTCACAATCTTCACGCGCATCAAGGACCCGAAGAACATCGAAACGGTGAAGAAGGAAATCCTCGCGGCGATTGAAAAGGCGAAGACGACGCCTATCTCGGCAAAGCAACTGGCGGACATCAAGTCGTTCTTGAAATACAGCTACGCGATGGGATTGGACAACGCGGACGCGATTGCGGGCAGCATCTCGCATTACATTTCGATGACGGGCGATCCGGAAAGTGTGAACCGCGTCTATGCGTTGTACGACAACGTAACGCCGCAGGACTTGCTGATGGTGGCGAACAAATATTTCAGCGCGGGCAACCGGACAGTTGTGTTACTGACGCAGGAAGGAGCGAACTAACATGCGAACACTATCAATTGTACTGTGCGTGCTTATGGCAGCAATGTCGTTTGCAAAAACTCCGTTGACGGTGACGGAGATACGAAGTGAGAACTCGCCGCTCGTTACGTTCCGCATCATTCTTCGCGCTGGCTCTATCAACGATTGGAAAGGGAAAGAAGGCATCAACGCATTGACGGCGATGATGCTGGCGCAAGGGGGAACGACGCAGTTGAAGTATCAGGAGGTAGTTGCGAAACTGTACCCATGGGCGGCGGGCATTAACGTGCAGCCGGAAAAAGAAATCACAACATTCATCGGCAACGTGCATCGTGATCATCTTGATGAATTCTACACGCTGTTCTCGGATTTGCTGTTGAACCCGCGGCTCGACCCCGACGACTTCACACGCAATAAAGATCTTGCGATGAATTATCTCGAAAAGAACTTGCGCGGCACGGATGATGAAAATCTCGGCAAGGAAGCATTCCTCATTTCACTGTTCAAGAATCATCCGTACGGAACGGCGGGCGCAACAGTGCAAGGGCTGAAAGCGATTACGCTCGACGACGTGAAAGCGTACTACAAGCAAATGTACACAACGGGGCGCATCTGGCTCGGCATCGCAGGCGGCTACCCGACATGGCTTGTTGCGCGCATGAAAACGGATTTCAGCAAACTGCCAGATGGTAAGTTTGAGCCGGTGCAACTGCCGGAGCCGGAGAAGCCGCAACGACTTGAAATTGATTTTGTGCAGAAGCCCGCTCGCGCAACTGCAATCTCGATGGGGCATCCGATACCGCTGACGCGCAAAGACAAAGATTTTTACGCGCTGATGGTTGCCAACTCGTACTTAGGCGAGCACCGCACGTTCAACGGCGTGTTGATGAACCGCTTGCGCGGTGACCGCGGGCTGAACTACGGCGATTATTCATACATAGAGAGATTCGTTGGCGGTGTCGGTGGAACTACGTTTCCGAACGTGAACACACCGCTGCGCCAGCAGTACTTCAGTGTGTGGCTGCGGCCTGTGCAGCCGGAGAATGCGCACTTTGCAGTCCGTGCTGCAATGTACGAGTTAGAGAAGTTTGTGGACAAAGGCTTGAGCGAGCAGGGCTTTGAGCAGACGAAAACATTTCTCATGAACTATTCAAAGCTCTGGGCGCAAACGCTCGACCGGCGGCTCGGCTACAAAATGGATTCGGAATTCTATGGCACTGATTACTACATCGCCCGCATCGAAAAAGAACTGAAGACGATGAAGGTTGGTGATGTGAACAAAGCAATCAAGAAATACATTGATCCGAAGAACATGAAGGTCGCGATGGTTGCTGATGACGCAAAGGGCTTGATGGAGAAGATGCTCTCGAACGCGCCGTCGCCGATAAAATACAACTCGCCCGTCTCACAAAAGATTTTGGATGAGGACAAAACGATTATCGCACTGCCGCTCGGGATCAACAACGAGAAGTCGAAGGTTGTTCCGGTGGAGCAGTTGTTTGAGAATGAGAGTCCGGGACAGATTCTTGAACGAAAGGACATTGAAAAGAGGAAGTAGGGGGGGTGTTGGAGTAATGGAAAAGGCGAGTCGCGAGAGCGGCTCACCTTTTTTGTTTCAAACATCATGCGTAATCACAGTCTGAATTTCTTCACAAGAGCCGAGCGATTTGCTTCTCCTCTATTGTTGTACACCTTCATCTCACCATCTTCCGTTACGATCCATACTTCGACTGCGCCTTTCGCGAGGTAAAGGTCAATTTTTTGACGAAGTTCTTCGGAAGAATTTGAAGGGGAAACAATCTCGACGCAAATCTCTGGAGCTTTGTCATAGGGTGTCTTATCCCCAAACTCGGAGATGAAGGCGTCGGAAGCCCAAGCGACGTCCGCGACTTTTACGCCGTCGGAGGTATTGACAGAACAGCGATTAATGATCTCACCATCTTTACGCCTGTTCTCTATGCTGAATCCAACTCTGGATTGAATCATTCCACGTTTGTTCGACGCAGAAGTCAAGACGAGTTTGCCGAATCTGTTGAGTTCGACTTTGTATGGGAGATTTTGCAAGGTTGGGTCTTTGAGCACTTCAGCCCATTCCATTCCTTCAGTTCCTTTCACACTCTTGAAGATGACGATTGATTGTTCGTTGTTGCTGCATCAATATACAGCAATGGCGGGATGTCTGCAAGACGAAGTCTTTTACAACGAGCCGGCTTTTATGTCAGCGGCATGACGCCGGGCGGGTTTAAGAAGAGCGTGGAGAATACGCGGAGGCCGCTGGATAAAGCTGGTTGGCGGAGTTCACCACCGCAGTGTGTGTTGCGACGAAATTAAAGAAGTCGAATGATCTTTTGCTCGACGATGGGACTCTTCTTGATGGCTTCTTTGATTCGTTGTATGAGGGAGGGATTTGAAATCGGTGTGAGTAATTTGAATGCCGGGCGATTCGTGTACGACTCTTCGTGCTGCATCTGTACTTGATTGCAGTCTATGGCGCACTCCTTTGTAAAGCTTTCGCAATCGGCGGGTCCGGCTACTACAAGTGTCTCCGGTTCTATGTGCGGAAACTGTATTCCCTCCTTGCGCTGGCAACGCCTGCGCGCAGCCTCGATATTTGTCGTAGTCTAGGTAACGACGATAAGACTCTCCGTTGTTCTGTGAACCACAATGTGGAAGTGCGGGTCAGCGCCCGAGAGACCGGGATTGATTGCGAGGAACACGTCGCCAACATTGAGCGTCATGCAAAGACGAGTGTCCTTTCGACCATCTCGTTGAGCAGGTCTTCTTGTTCTCCAGGCGTAAGGGGAGGGAATGGGTCTTTGAAATTAAGTCTCTTGAATTCGGGGTGGGCGGGGTCGGCGTTGTTGAGGAAATCCGCGTAGTCCATTTCTTCGCGTCCGTGCGGAAAATGCTCAAACCGTTCTCTGTACTTGTCCCACTCGGGGTATGCATGGGTAAGGTTTGCGAGGAAGAACTCATTCTTCTCCCCGATCTTGGCAAAATGTTGGACGGCAAACGTCATCGCTTCAATGTCTGATTTCGAGAATTGGTCAAGATCAATGTCCGTGGTCTTGAGCTCAACAACGAAATCACTCAGAAAGTGCATGCTTGCTGAGATGAACTGTTCAGTGTCGATGATGTCTTTGAGATTGGAAGGGACGGGACCCAGCTTGAGTGCATAGTACTCATCGGACGAGACCGGGCGCGCATACTTGCGGACGTGGTAGCGGTCGGCGAAAAAGGCCAGCTTCAGAAGGGCCATATAGTTGTATGCTCCTCCCGTTAGCTCAAGCAGGTACTCGAGCATCGCAAGACCCTTGTGAGGATCGTATAAGAACTTGATCTTTACCGGTTCCATGACCGAATTAGTTTTCTTGTTGAATACAGTTCTTCAGTCAACGCGGGGGATTAGTGTTTGGAGGCGTTGCATTTGCCTGATGAAAGGTCGGGAACTCTGATGGGAAAGTCAAGCCACTTGATCGCCGACGACCTCTTCACAGCCTGCCGCGTACGTTGCGGCAGCATGTTTTGCTTGCTCGAAAAGAATGCGGCTGCGTTCGGCGGGCGGTAACGCTCGAAGTTGGGAAGCACCGTACCCGATCACCAAGGGACGACGAGGTGAGGCTTTTCGGGGTTTGTATGCCACCATCGGTTCTTTGATCTTGCCCATCTGTTGCTTCGCTCCTGTTTACACAGACAATGTACTGAACGTTTAGCACATCCTTAAATGGCTAACGCATCTTGTGCCAACCAATTCACAAAACTACCGGCATGATGTTGAGGGTGAAGTGCGACCAAGGAGATCTATGAGGAAGAAAGGAAATGATCTATTGCAGTCAGTGTCTTTTCAGGTGTCAACAAGTCTGTTGGCTCGCTGCCGACTCTGTGAGGAACATATTTCTCGTTCTTGAGCTCGGATATAATGTTCGCTTTCTTGTTTCCTTTTCCTGAATGATGATGAATCTGCCCTGTAATTATGAGGTCGAACTTGCTTTGTCCTTTCACGAGTGAGCGCAAGACGTCGGCATTCTGGAGCTTTATGTTGTTGTAGAACCTAATGTTCCAGTCGTTTGTACCAATCCCATGCTTGGTGAAATACTGCTGCAACTCTTCCATGATAAGTCCCTCGTCCGAGACCTCACCTAGTACGCAAATGTTGAATGGCGTCTTGATCTTGGCTTTAGCATTCCTATCTTTTTCCGGCTTTGCTTTCGTCAGGATATCGGAAAGCGCCTTGATATTCTGCTGAGCGTCCTCATACTGCATCGCAAGTAGTGAATTTCTCTCTTATAGGTTTTTGACCTGATTGATTGCTTTATCAAGTTCTTCAATATACTCGAATAGTTCCTCGTCTCTTGTTGTTTTCTCTTCCTTCTGAGCGATGAGGACCTGCTGGCTCTTGTTGTACCGAACTAAGTTCAGTTCGTAAGATGGTTTGAACTTGTCTAAATCCTGTTCCTTTAGCTGGCGGAAGAATGAATCATAGTCGTTCGGCGAAATGATGTAGAAGCGCAGCTTCACCTTGTGTTTGATGTCGGCTCGTTTCAGGTAATCTCTGCCGGCCTGAAGCTTGCGAAGGTTTTCAGGTTTGAAGTCCTTGTCGTCTTTGATCTCAACAATCAAGGTCTCCTTTTTGGTCTTTATGATGAAGTCGGGATAAAAACCATAGTGTAGCCCCCTATCGTTCTTGTAGGCTATCCCGAAGTATTTGCTTTCACCATACGAATTCTTGAACCACCACAACACATCATCGTCGGTTCGGTCCAGCTCTGTAATGAAATCTTGTTCGGGAACGGAGAGTTCTAATTTGCCATGTACGTTCTTTTTGACTGAGAGCTTCTTCCGATCCAACTGCTTGATGATTGACTTGTTTGAATTCTCAACTTCTGCGAAGTCCGTGAAGATGCTGACTTCATCGGGCACTTCCCAATCGAGCGTTGGAACAATCTCGTCGCTCTTGGTAGGAAGATTCATGTATTTCTCTTTTGCCTCTTCGATCAGCAGTCTGATCTTAGAATTGTTGTTTCGATTCATCACAATCATGGCTATTCTATCTTCGTCACCCTCATTGAATGTCTCCTTGAACCATGACCGAAGTGAGGACTTTATGATCTGACTTGAGCGGGCCTTCGAATAAGGCGAACTCATCTGACTACAGAATACGGAATAGCTGTCCGCGATCTCTCTGATGTCCTTCTTGATTGAGATTCGCCTGTCGAATTCAATCTTTTTTTCACTGTCAATACCTTCAACTTTGCCCTCCACGCCGAGTGATTTTGAGATCTCTCTTACGTTTGGATTAATCTCATCCTTCGTCTTCAGTTGTTCTGCAGCCTCAAACAAGCACTTCTTGAAATCGCCCGATAGCCGTGTGAGTTCTCGTTTACGTCTAATGAACTCGCTGTGAAGTCTCACGGGTTTCTGGTACAGATTCTCATCTCTTTCCATCTGCAGCTTGCTAACATAGTCATGCGCGAGCTCCTGTACGATTTCAAAGTTGTCAGATGCGGAATAGACGTAGCCTATGTTCAATTCAGGCTTTTCATCATAGTGTCTTTGCTCGGGCATTCGCATGATCCTGCCCAAAGTTTGGATATTGAACACGTATCTATCCTGTTTCCATTCGCGCTGTAGAAACAGGATTGCGGCCCTCGGACAATCCCATCCCAAGGCAATAGCTTCTTTGAAGATCAAGACTTCAACTTGACTATCGTTGGGCTTTACGATTTCATCCAACTCTTTGATGTTTTCGCCGGATAATCGGACTACCAGCTTCTTGTTTGACTGAGTAATATTCTGCTCAGCAAGCAAGCTCATCATATAGACTTCGGGATCGGTGCTATCACTTACCTTACGGTTTGGAATCTGGATTAGCACAAGGGGATTGATGTCTGATCCCATGCTTTCATATGCTGCTCTTAGCTGCTTACGTTTTTTGAGTGCAACTTCAAGAAGTTCTTTGTTCTCCCTTATGTGCTGGGCGCCCGGATTGATCTGTACTTCACTCTTGATCATTCCTTCCGCAATCACTTGCCGCAACGGGATTTCTATCAGATGGCCTGAACTTGGAAGAGGGGTTGCCGTCATTTCAATGATGAGTTTCGGCCCTATCTCCTTGATGACATCCTGAGCCTTCTCTGCTTTTGCAGTGCGATGACTTTCGTCGATAATCAGAATGATCTCTCTACCCTCATCCTTAGTGTTGGCGACAACGCTTTCCAAATTCCAGTCGCTTTCGTTGTCCATTCTGAAAACATTGTTGTCCTTGATCAGGCTGTCCCAATTGAAAAACACAATTTCGTTTTGTTCAATTGTGTTGTTCTGAATCTCATCGATGCCAATACATTCCAAAAGCCTTTCATCTTCCAGGTAGCGGGAAAGGTTCTGTCGACTCTGCTCATGAAGAGAGTTAACAGAAATCCAAACGAATGAATATGGATCTTTGCTTTGCTTGGCAATTGCTGTCAAGGCTTGCGAAATCATGTAGGTCTTGCCTGAACCCGTCGGCGCTTTGAACACAATGGTGCTTTGCTCGCGATACTTATCACCGAGAAATTTCACGGCGGTATCTGCAACTTCAGTGATATATTCTTCCTGATATCCTACTCGTTTCATTTTCTTCTCAATTTGGCATTCTTGCGATAGACATTCAGAATGGCTTCGGGAATTGGTTTTACAGTGAATCGAATGGTCAAGGCATCAAAGTCCTCTTCATGATATTCGTGATCGTAACTGAAGACGTAAATCACTGTGTTTGTTCTGGGCTTCAACGATTCCAACGAATCTATACACTTCTTGATGGCGTCTTCATCGTATATTATGGCAGTGTTTTGTTTGCTGCTTCTGTAGATAGCAAACTCTAGCTTTTGTTTGCTCTGTCTTACCAACTCAAAAGTACTTTCAGCAAGGCAGAGAAGCTCGGTACTTCGATTCACCAAGACCCGCTTGTCGTTATCAGTCAACACATGCGGAACAGAATCAGTCCTAAAGTATTTGAGATTGGCGGGAATGCCTTTCTTGCCACCATAACCCCTAATCACCTTCTTGACTCTCGGATAACAGACTTCCTCACAAATGCCATTCTCATTGTTTGTACAAAGAATGAATTGGCGGCTGCCTGAATCTCTTTGATTCAGTTCTAGAACTGCGTGGCCCGTCGTTCCAGACCCAGCAAAAAAGTCAAGCACTATTGAGTCCCTGCTTGTGGTCAACTCAAGAATATCTCTTACAGCGTAGAGCGACTTCGGGTAGTTGAAAGAGGTTCCATTACCCAAGATCTTCTGAAGTATCATTATCCCATTGCTCGACGCATCGTACTTCGAATCATACCATATCGTTTTCGGCTTCCTCCCAGTTGTTTTTCTCAACCTTCTTTTCTTGAATATCTTGTTTACACCCTTGACTTTCTTTACAAATAGTTCTGTCTCGTACAACTCAAGGAAAGTCTTCCTTTCCCAGCGCCACGTTCGTTCTTCTCCCTTAGCATCTTTTGGCAAGAGTTTCTCCCAACCAGCCTCTTGTTCAAGTGAGAGTTTGTTCTGTTTCTCATTGTAGTAGATAGGATAGTAGAGATTAGGTCTCTCTTTTCTTCTAGAATTATTGCCTGACCTTACAAAGGATGTTTCCGAGAATGCTGAAATGTCGTCTTCGAGCTTGTAATCGTCTTTCTCATCCTCTGTCAACGTAAAATGGCCGACATTTGCCTTGTCAGCATTCTTAGCATAGACAAGCAGGTATTCATGCTGGGTAGCAAAGAACTTGTCGTCATTCCTTCCTCTGGGATTATGCATGACTACCAAAGTGGCAAGTCTGTTCTGCTCTCCAAAGATGTCGTCGAGCAAGAGCTTGATGGATGCTACTTCGTAATCGTCAATGGCGCAAATGAGAATTCCCCTGTCCTTCAACAGCGGTTTGCTCAATCTCAACCGCTTGTTCATGAAGGACAGAAACTTGGAGTGCCTGTATCTGTCTTCTTTGTCTACGTAGTTATTGTTGTATCGCCAGCTCTTGCTGCCAGTATTGTAGGGTGGATCAATATAGATGACATCGATCTTCTTTTTGTGAGTGAAATTGAGTGCATACAAGCTGTGATAGTTATCCCCTTCAATCAAAATGTTTACCGGCGCATTCAGAGCTTTGGCAGCAATAATCTCTTTTGTGGTAACTTCATGCAAAACCGGCAACGCTGACTCGCACAGTTCGGCAACATCCTCCTGCTTGTCTTCCCACACCAAGCCGTAGCGGTGCTTTTCAAGAACTTTAATCTTTTTGATTAGATCTTCTTTTGACCAATCGGCGTATTTGTTTTTCTTCAACACTTGCTTTACCCTCCCTTCGCCTTCTCAATCGCTCGCCTCTTGTCTTCAACATTATTCTCCCGCTTGATACGAGTGATCGTTGTCGCATCAACCTGGTGAGCATCAATGGAATCGAGAAGAGAGGCGAGCGTATTGCCGAGCCGCTGGAATTCTTCAGGGGAAAGTCTGTTGGGGATTGGCGTCTCAAAGTAAGTCTTGGCTGTCGAGACGATGCAGCCTTCCGGCGTTACGCCGACTTTGACATCATCTTTGGTGAAGCCGCACTCGTAGTGGGCAATGACGTTGGCAGCTACTGCTTCTGCAACGCGCTGGATAAATTCTGCATCGGATAAGAGTCGTCCGTGTTGGTCGTATTGCCCGCCTCCGTCTTTTGGACTTCGGCGGGTAGAGTGAGGTTGTGGCATAAGCTCCGTGTGGTTCGGAGCTTCGGTGTGTCTTTGTAGGGACGTTCAATTGAACGTCCCTACAACCAAAACAAGATTGGCTGATCCAATGCGGCGGGCAAAAAGGAAGTGCCTCAGAAAAACAAAGGGCGTGAAACCGATAACCCTCTGAACTGAGGCACTAGGATGCCCGCACACAAAGGAATCACCAGCCCACGCCCCTTTCGGGGCGCAGTCTGGCTTCCATCTTGTGTGCTTGAAGATTCCTAGTTTTCAGTTCAAGACAGCAGCCGAAGCTACGCTATGTTAGAATATGTTGTTAGATTTCCTTAACGATTTACGAATAAATTTCAGGAACAATGTAGGAAGTGTTCATCTAACTAACAAGCTTCGGAAAGTAAGCCGAGCAGCTTATTCTCTTTTGTTCACGACTCTCTCAAGCGGATTGCCAATCCGCTCTACAGGTTTGAAATCACCAAATGTTCTTTTATCTTCAGACGGACACTTTCCTGAATTTCATTTTGCATAATGCTGACTCCGTCTCAACAGATAAGCAGCGCCGCATCGTCGCACGAATCGAAGAGCTTACACGGCGGGTGGAGGAGGCGAAGAAAGTTGCAAACGAAGCGCTCGCAGAGCTTTCCACATTTACTCCCGCGCTTCTTGCTAAGGCATTTCGTGGCGAGATGTAGGGATGGTTGTTCAAGATGGCTTTTGTGGCAGGTTTTTGCTATACTTTTATCAACCACCAACCTGCAGGAGGTGTTATGTCTGAGAAAGAAAAGAAGTTGGAAGAGTCGTACAAAGAACTCATCAAGAAAGCAGAACAGGCAAGGCCCGGTATCAACGAACTGCTGAGTCTGTACGGAGAACTCCAGAATAGTCTGAAGGCAAGCCAGGACTATTTGAATCTTTTCAACCGTTCGTATACCACCACCAACTCCAACAGCACGGCACAGTAAACTCTCCGCGATGCCAACCTGGGGACAAATACTCCAAGAGCTACAGGCAGAGCAGCAGCGAACAAACCAGCTTCCCTACGATGCTGTCCGTAGGAAGTACGTCACTGTCCTTCACCAGTACACGCACCGCAACACAATCCTCTACGCCCAAAATGGACTCAGTCGAGCGATGCAAAACCGGAAGCGATTAGCATAACTGAAGAAGACGTTCAGGGTTTGATGGAGGTGATTTACGAACTGAAAAGTTCTGAACTCGATCTTATCCTTCACAGCCCGGGCGGCTCCGCAGAAGCGACGGAAGCAATCGTCACGTACCTTCGATCCAAGTTCACGAATATCAGAGTCATCATCCCACACGCCGCAATGTCTGCCGCGACGATGCTTGCGTGTTCTGCCAATCGCATCGTGATGGGAAAACATTCGTTTCTCGGTCCGATAGATCCCCAGTTCATCCTTCAGACTCCGCTCGGAATTCAGGTTGTGCCGGCACAAGCGATCCTCGATCAGTTTCGAAGGGCGCAAGAGGAATGCAAGAACCCACAAATGCTGAGCTCATGGTTGCCCATTCTGAGTCAGTATGGTCCTGCCCTGCTTGTTCAATGCGACAATGCTATTCAGCTTTCGCAGGAACTCGTCACGACTTGGCTCCATAATTACATGTTCGGCGGTTTATCTCCCAATCCATCAAAGAGCATCGCCGACAAACTCTCAAGTCACGGTGACTTCAAGAGCCATAGCAGACATATCTCACTCGTTGCTGCGCAGGAAATGGGTTTGCGTATTGAAGTGCTGGAAAACGATCACCGCTTTCAAGAAAATGTTCTATCCGTCTTTCACGCAACGATGCACACGTTCTCAGCTACACCAGCCGTGAAGATCATCGAGAATCATCTCGGTCGGGCATTCATCAAAATGCAGCAACAGATTGTAATACCCCAGCCGACCCCTTCTCGGCCACCAGCAACATGAGGAACCGTATGACATTGAATATCAACTCCTTGATGGGTCCTTTTTGTATTTCCTTTCAGGACGGTGAGGGCATTCGCGCACTAATCCTTCCTGAGTTACTGCTTGGTCGCGAGGTTCACTTAGATTTCGTTGATGTTCACATCGTTACAGCTGCATTCTTTAACGCTGCTATTGGACGTCTGCTGAAAGACATCCAGGCGGAAGCGCTAAACAAGCTTCTGCACATCACAAACCTCAATGATGTTGGAATGACAGTCCTCAGAAGAGTGATTGAGAACTCGAAGGAGTATTATTCCAACCCTGCTCTTCGCGAAGTGTTGGACGAAATCCTGAGCGAGCAAGCCGAAGGGTAGAATGGCGGCAACCATTCGTGCTCAAATTGTTGATCTCACAACCGACACGCCGAACGACAAGGATGTATTCTTCGTCGACACAAATGCATGGTTGTGGACAACCTATCCAAGAGCCGGTCTCGCCTCAAGCTCACCTCTTTCGTACCAGTTAAGGAACTATCCTCTCTATCTTGCAAACGCATTTGGGGCAAAAGCAAAGCTCCTTCGATGCGGTTTGTCTCTTGCGGAACTTGCTCATCTTATCGAGAAGACAGAACGAGAGATTTATGTTCGCACTCACGGCGACATCAAGCCGAAAGAATATCGCCACAACCTTCCTGTGGAGCGAAGCAGAGTTGTTGCAGAGATTCAAGCCTCATGGGCTCAGGTGAAGATGATTGCAACCGACATTGAAGTTATTGTTGATGAAGCATCAACCAGCTCTGCAATTAACAACTTCGGTTTGTATCCTCTCGACGGTTATGATTTGTTCATTCTTGAAGCGATGAAGAAGGCGGGAGTCGCGCAAATCATCACTGATGATGGTGACTATGCAACAGTTCCTGATCTCCAAGTCTTCACGTGCAATAGGAATGTTCTGAACCTCGCGTAGCGACAAGGGAAGTTGGTGGTTCGGTAAAAGATTTGCCATCCCAACTTGACTAAAACGATGTTCTGAATACTATTTTCCCTCCTTCGCCTTCTCAATCGCCTGCTTCTTATGCTCAACATTGTTCTCGTGGTTGAAGGTCGCCTTCAGCAGAGTTTGATCGTTGCAGAAGGCGACCTTCTGCTGCGCATCTGAGAGTAAGCGTCCGTGCTGGTCGTATCGCCCGCCTCCGTCTTTTGGACTTCGGCGGGTAGAGTGAGATTGTGGCATAAGCTCCGTGTGGTTCGCCCGCCAAAAAGATCGGCGGGCTGGGAGCTTCGGTGTGTCTTTGTAGGGACGTTCAATTGAACGTCCCTACAACGGAAACAAGATCGGCTTATTCGATTGCGGCGGGCAAAAAAGAAGCGCCTCAGAAAAAGAAAGGGCGTGAAACCGATAACCCTCTGATCTGAGGCACTAGGATGCCCACCAAACAAAGGAATCACCAGCCCACGCCCCTTTCGGGGCGCAGCACTGGCTCCATCTTGTTTGGTTTGAAAATTCCTAGTTTTCAGATCAAGACAGCAGCCGAAGCTACGCTATGTTAGAATATGTTGTTAGATTTCCTTAACGATTTATGAATGAATTTCAGAAACAATGTAGGAAGTGTTCATCTAACTAACAAGCTTCGGAAAGCAAGCCGAGCAGCTTATTCTCTTTTGTTCACGACTCTGTAAAGCGGATTGCCAATCCGCTCTACAGGTTTGAAATCACCAAATGTTCTTTTATCTTCAGACGGACACTTTCCTGAATTTCATTTTGCATAATGCTGACTCCATCCCAACAGAAAGCTTTAGACACATCCCGCCACCTCTCCGTCACCGCCAACGCCGGTTCGGGCAAAACGATGGTGCTGGTGGAGCGGTACATCAATATTCTCACCTCAGGCAAAGCGTATGTCAACGAAGTTGTGGCGCTTACATACACTGACAAAGCTGCAAGCGAGCTGAAAAGAAAGATTTCTGACGCCGTATCGAAGAAGATTGCTGAAGCGACCGATAGCCAGTCGAAAAACAAGCTTGAAGAGATAAGAGAACAACTCTCCGCCGCAGTTATCGGAACGATTCACTCTTTTTGTGCAAAGGTTCTGCGTGAATATCCGGTTGAAGCAGGAGTTGACGCGGCGTTCATCGTGCTGGAAGGTGTTGACCAGCAAGTGATGCTTGAAGCGGCGATGAAGGAAACATTTGACAGTATCTTGAAAGAGGAAGAGGGGAAAGAGAAGCGTGAGCAATTGTTCGACGTGCTGCGTGCGCTTGGCAAATACAAAGTGCTCGACATTGTTGAAGAGCTTGCGCTGAAGCGTGAGCAGGTGGAGCGGTGGATTCTTCCCGGCGGATTGTATTCCCAGAGTGACGATGAGATTCTTTCTCACTGGCGAAAGCATCTTTCCGAGCTGGCGAAAAGCGAGTTGAACGATTCTTTCTTGCTGAAAGATGCGCAAGAGATTATTGCCGCAGCAAACGGGAAAAAACAGCCATCGGTGGATGAGCAGTTCAAGAGATTCCGTCGAGCGGAGGAGCTTGGCGAGCAAGTCCGCATATTTTCAGAATTGATGGAAATGATGCTGACACAGAAGGGAATGCTCCGGAAAGATTTCTTCGGTAAAGAGGGAGAAGAGAGGTACGTACTGCAAGCCGAACGATTGAATGCAAAGCGTGATGCGCTCGCTCCGTTGGTTGCATTTGTGCAAGATGAAAAGAATGATCATGTCCATCGCACGCTGCTGACTCAAACGAGAGTTCTGCTCGAACTTTCTCAGAACGTCGTCGAACGCTACGAGGAGAAAAAGGTCGAAGGGGCGTACTTAGACTTTGAGGACCTGCAAATCCGAACGAAGAATCTTTTCAGGAATGAAAGGATCCGGCGGAAGCTGGCGCAGCGTTTCAAATACATCATGGTGGACGAGTATCAAGACACCAATAAGCTTCAGTACGAAATCCTTCTTCCGCTTGTGGGCAATCTCTCGCACGGCAATCTCTTTATCGTGGGCGACCCGAAACAGTCCATTTATGGTTTCCGCAACGCAGACGTAACGGTGTTCAATAAGACGAAAACTGACATTGAGAAAAAATCCGGCGAAGAAAGCACGGTTGTTCTCAACGATAGTTTCCGTCTGTTGCGAGACCTCGTTTCGTTCGTGAACTTGATTTTCGCTCCGCTGATGAAAGCGGAAAACGGTAGGCATGAGGTTGCGTACGAGCCGCTTGTTCGCGGACGGCAGAACGAGGCAACCGGAAGAGTCGAATTGATTTTGCGCGATGTTCCCACGGAAGACCATGCAGCGTTCCTCTCGGAAGGCGAATTGATTGCGCGAAGAATTCTCCAACTGCACGCAGAGAAGTATCAAGTCTTTTGTAAGGGCGAACAGCCACAAGATATAAAGTTCAGCGATTTTGCGATTCTGTTGAGAAGTCGAAACGGGCTTGCGGGACTTGAGGAGGCGTTCATCCGGCACAACATTCCTTATCTCGTCAGCGGCGGCGTTGGGTATTTTCAAACGCAGGGTATCTATGACTTCTACAACTACTTCCGCTTTTTGTTGAATACGGATGACGACGTTGCATTTGTTGGCATTCTTCGCTCGCCGTTCTTCAATGTCTCGGATGCCGAGTTGTTTGAGATTTCGTTGGAGAGAAGAGCAACGAGCCTTTGGAAAGAATTGGAATCGAAGAAAGGAAACGTAAAGCGGTTTCCTTCTCTGCTTCACGCCGTCGAAACTCTGAAAGAAGACCTCGTTGTTGCTTCACGGCTTCCCGTTCCTGAATTGGTGAATCGCATAATTGATGAAACGTCGTACGCAGGATTTGTTGCAGGCAACGCTCGTGCGGGACAAATTTTCGCCAATCTCGAAAAGCTGAAACGGCTTGCACGAAGTTATGAAGACCGAGGCTTTACAAATCTGTTTGACTTCGTTGGAAGGCTGAAGCGGCTGATCGAAGAGGAAGAGCAAGAAGGGCAAGCAGCAGTTGATGTGCTTGCCGATGCCGTGAAGATAATGACGATTCACGGGGCGAAGGGATTGGAGTTTCGGGTTGTCATTGTTCCGAGCTTGGAAAGAACATTTCGTTCGGACAACGAGCCGTTTCTTGATGATGAGCTTGGAATCGGCTTCACCGCTCTTGCAGCTCAGGAGGAAGAAGTAAGTGTTCCCATCACAGCATTCTTGAAAAAGAAATCCCGCTCGAAGACGATTGCTGAAGAGAAGAGAATCTTCTATGTTGCGTGCACCCGGGCGAGAGACATGTTGATTCTGTCAGGACTACCGAAGGATAATCGCTCATCAAACAGTTATATGAATTGGCTGTTGGATTGCCTGGACGTGGAGGATAACGTTGCATCTTCGGAATTGGCATTTGATGTAACGACGGCGTGCTTGAGCGTTGAGAAAGAGCAGTTCAAAACAATTAAACTGAAACATCGTCTTGATGTTCATGTTGTTACTGAGAAAGATTTGAATGCTGTCGGATCGATTCAGCTTCCTTCACCAGCTCACATTGAGAAGTCTCGCTTGCTGATTGAGCCGATTGAAGCGAAGACGAGAGGAGAAATCTTCTCAGCCAGTAAGATTCGAACATACATTGAGTGTCCATCGAAATACTATCTTCGCTATGTCGCCGGACTTCCCGGTGCAACCATCAGATTATTCAACGATCCAATTGATGATGAGCAAGACGTTCAGATTCCTGCGGACTTACGCGGTCGGGCGTTTCATTACGTTATGCAGCATATTGATACTATCGGCAATGATCTGATGAGAATTCGATCAGAACTGAAGAAGTTTATCGCCCGCGATTCGTATTCGATTCTCTCCGAGCCATCCATTGAGCTTGAAGAGCTTACACAATGCGTTGGAGATGTTCTGAACTCCGCATTCTGGAACGAAGTGAAGAAGGGAAGTGACACTCGAACAGAATTTACCATAATGACGACGCTCGGCGACGACTTCTTGACTGGAACATTGGATAGAGTGTATCGTGATGCGAATGGTGTTTGGAATGTGCTCGACTACAAAACCGATGCAGTCACAGAGCAAACTCTTCAACAGAAAGTTGAACACTACGAACCGCAACTGAAGTTTTATGCGCTGCTTGTTCGGAGGTTCTTTTCCGCAGAGCAAGCAGAAACGAACCTGTTGTTCACTTCGCTTGTTGAGAAGCCTATTCAACGCAAGTACACAATAAATGATTTGCTGAAGTTCGAGAAGGAATTGTCATCTACTATTTCGAAACTCCATTCAGGAAAATTTTTGCGTGATGGAAAGCCGTGTGAGGGTTGTCCGTTTCTGCCACAGGGATGCTCCGCATTGCTAAACTGAGCGCCGCTCTTCCATGTCCACTTCCACTAAATCCTCTCATCGCAATTAACCTCGAAATTCCTCTTTGTCGGATAACGAGTTACAGCCATCCATCTGATAAAATACTTGCATTTCTTTTTTCTTTTGCCTATTTATCTTCAGCTTCTTCAGAGACTTCTATTTTCAGACTATATGGGAAATTGATGCTCGATTACAGTCAATACGAGAATATTCTAGAGAGTATAAGCGGCGGCTTCTTCGCTCTTGATAACGAGTATCGGATCGCGTATTGGAATCATGCTGCCGAGTTGGGAACCGGCTTGAAGGCGGCTGAGGTGGTCGGCAAAAACGTATTTGAGATTTTTCCAAATGCAAAAGACGCGGAGCTTGGCGACAAGTACCGCCTTGCGATGGACACGAAAACGTTTCAGAGTCTCGAGACTGCGTACAAGGACGAGCGCTTTGAGGCGTGGTACGACGTGCGAATTTATCCTGCGACGGATGGGCTTTCAGTTTTCTTTCAAGACATAACCGAGAAAAAACATGATCAGCGACAGAAGGAAATTCTTGTCGAGATCTCAAAAGCTATCAATACATCAAAGCATCTTGATGAGTTGTGTGTACAGGCTGCTGAGAAGATCGCTCTGTTGTTCGAGATTCCGTCCAAGTTTGTTTGTCTTTATTTGTATGACGATAAAGGCAATGAGGTTCGTCTTGTAGCACCGGCGTTATATGATGTTGAATTCTCTCAAGAGATTGTTCATCAACGTGTCGGTCCGGACGCATACTGCCTTCCTGCGCAAGCCGCGTACTCAAAGAAGGCTATCGTGACGGATGCGTTAGGGGAAAGTACTGCATCGGAATTATTTTTAGCTGAGATCGAAAAGCTTCATCTGAAAACACTCATGGTTGTTCCACTTATTGTGCAGGATGAAGTACAGGGCGTGCTGGAAGTAATGACGATCAAGGAAGAGAATTTCGTTGCTGGGGAGCTGGAGATACTCTCCGTCGTAGCGAATGAGCTTGCGAGCGGTATGAGCCGGAAGCGTTTGCTTGATGAGCTGCGACGGAAAAATGTTGAACTTGAAAATCAAACACAGAAGACACAAGAAGCAAGCGACACGCTGAAGAAGTTTCTTGCAACGTTCAGTCACGAACTCCGTTCGCCGCTTAATTCGATCATCGGCTTTTCTGATCTCTTGACGACGCAGTTTGAAGGTCTTACGCCTGAAGCGGTTCAGGATTTCATGAAGAACATCAACGCAAGCGGAAAGCACCTTCAGCAAATTATCAATGACATTCTCGATCTTTCCAAGATTGAAGCGGGACGGATGGAGTTGCATATCGCAAGCTACCCGGTGAGTTACTTTGAGGACAGTCTTCGACGAGTGCTTGCTGCACAGATCAAAGAGAAAGACATTCGGCTTGAGTTCGGTTTTTCCTCAGAATTTGAAGAGATTGTTGTGGACCAGACACGGTTCAGACAGATTCTGATCAATCTCATTTCCAATGCGATCAAGTTTAGCCATCGTTCGGGAGCCGTAAGAGTTTCTTCGGAGCGAGTTGGTAATGATTTACAGTTCGAGGTTCGAGATGAGGGGGCTGGAATCAGACCCGAAGAAGTTGGCAATCTCTTCAAGCCGTTCAAGCAGGCGTCGAATGGCCGGGAGCTCAATCAACAAGGCATCGGTCTTGGACTCGCAATCACGAAGAAGCTCATTGAGTTGCATGGTGGCTCAATTTGGATCGACAGTGAATATGGCAAAGGCACAAGCGCTCGGTTCCGCATCCCGTTAGTAATTGATGCAACGTCTGAACGCTTGAAGCAAGCTGAGATGTTGCTGGATGCATTGCAGCGCGAGAACCGTCCTTCTGAGAATGGCGAAAAGCCGCTCGCGCTTATCATCGAAGATTCTGCGCAAGCGAGCGAGTTGCTGCGCCTGCATGTCGAATCTGCCGGTTACCGCGTTGAACTCGCAAACGATGGTGCAGAAGCAATTGAAAAAGCGAAACGCTTGCACCCGAGTGTCATCACACTCGACTTGATGTTGCCGGTGAAGGACGGTTGGCAAGTGATGAAAGAATTGAAGCGACATCCGTTGTGCAAGCATATTCCGATCATCATTGTCTCGATTGTTGACGAGAAGAATCTCGGCTTTAGTCTCGGTGCGGTTGATTACTTTGTCAAACCAGTGAACAAGGAAGATCTTCTTTCTGCAATGGATCGCGTTCGCGTGGAGCCGAAAACGAATTCGCAAGTGCCAAAAGTTCTTGTCATTGATGACGATCGCGCAGCAACAGACTTGATAGAAGTAATATTAGAGAACGAAGGTTATCAAGTTCTAAAAGCTTTTCATGGTAAGGAAGGGCTTGAAATCGCAGCGCGCGAAAAGCCTGATGTCATCATTCTTGACCTCATCATGCCTGAAATGTCCGGAGTGAATGTCGCATATCAACTGAAACAGATTCCCGCTACGCGCTCCATACCCATTATCATCCTTACCTCGATGGAAATTGACCAAGAAACGCAAGAACAGCTTGGCAGTTATGTCTCCGGCATTATGAGCAAATCCAGCTTTACGAAAAAGGATCTTTTGAGGGAGATTGGCAACATCGAAAGTTTTCGCTGATATTCCTTTGCATCGCAGTGTTTCCTCTGTGTGATACAAGTCTCGGCATTTGCTATCTCCCTACAACTCTCCGTGATTATCTTGACATCTCTGTGGCTAATGTTTATATTGAATCAAGTAAATCACGCAAAACATTTCTAACGAGTATCGGATGTCCTCAAACGTAACCTACAAGAAACCTTTGGGGGTAGGTCAAGTTGCTACGGTGTGCACAGTCAGCAAGAAAACTGTGCTAAACTGGATTTACGAGGGGGCACTTAAAGCTTTCACGACGTATGGTGGCCATTATCGCATATGGCCTGTAAACCTGAAGAAGTTTCTTGATTCGTCAGGAATGGATATACCCTTCGAGTATGTGGATGAAACAGCGACGCACGTTCTTATTATTGATGATGAGAAACCGTACGCTCAAATGCTCAAGAGCGTGATTTCGGCAGAGCTTCCCAGTGTTGAAATAACAACCACCGACGATGGCTTTGAGGGTTTACTTTTGATTGGTGAAATGAAGCCGCGCCTTGTCATTCTTGACGTCAAGATGCCGAAGATTGACGGCTTTCAAGTCCTGGAATTATTGAAGAGCCGGAAAGCCGAACACGATATGAAGATTCTCGTCGTTTCCGGTTTCTTGAATCCAGAAACCAAAGAACAGTTGGCAAAAACGTGTGCCGATGCTGTATTGGACAAACTCTCTGACATCAGTCTGCTTGTGAAAACAGTTGCAGCGCTCATTCGGTCAGACGTTGGAGCACTTCAGGAAGAACTCGTTCGATAACATTCAATCAATTCCCTGGACACGTATGCCGCCACCACAACAATCGGAACTTGACGAGCTTCAGACACAAATCACCAATCTGAAAGCGGGCATTCGAGAGGTAGCGCACGAAATCAACAACCCTCTTGGCGTTTTGCGCATGGCTGCTTACTTGATGGAAACAACCAATCCGGACGAAGCAAAGCGCAAGCATTACATGAGTCTTCTCAACAGCAGCATAGATAGAATCGAAACAGGCCTCAAGCGCCTCAGAGCACTTCGCGAAAATCCTTCCACCGCAGCTACTCATGCTTCACCTGAACCACCGACCAAGCAACCATAAGCAGAAACTTCCGTATATTTATTTGTGGCTGTGCTTGCTGAAAATTCTAACACGTGAATGTTTAATCCCAATCGAAACGATGAAAAGGTATTTCTCCATACTCATTCTGTCGTTAACGCTGTTTGCGTGCAACGAAGAGCCGAAGCTGACGACAAATTCAGCCGAAGCGCGGAAGCTGTACAACGAGGGGGTGAATCTTCTCGACAAGTTCTACTACGCTGAAGCGAAGAGTACGTTTGAGCGTGTCCTGCAACTGGATTCGAATTTTGCGATGGCATCAGCGCGGCTTGCGTTAGTTCATCGAAGAACCGACAACGAAGCAGACGCGAAAACTGAAATCGCCAGAGCGATCCAAAAATACTCACGGGCAAGCATACGCGAGCAATTGTTCATTCGTATGCTTGACCACTCGATTCACTTCCGGCATGCAGCGGCTGCTGCTGTTGCCGATTCGTTCATCTCCCTTTATCCTAAAGAGGCAGAGATTTATGTTCTCCGCGGCAACTACTATGAATTGGATAAGAGCTTCGATGCTGCGTTAGCAATGTATCGGAAAGCAATCGAAGCCGACACATCGTATGCGTTAGCGGTAATGTCTCTGGGCTATGCCTACTCAGCCCGCGGCGACTTTGACAAAGCAATTGAAGCAATGGAACGGTACATCCGCCTCGCCCCGGATGCGGCGGACCCGCGTGCAAGCTTTGCCGACATTCTTCTTCGTGCCGGTCGCTACGACGAAGCGCTGGAACAATACAAGGAGTCGTTACAGCTCAAGCCCGATTACTGGTATTCTATCAACAAAATCGGAGATGTCTACACGACGCTCGGTCGTTTGAACGAGGCGGATAAGCAATTCGAGCTCGGCATCACGAAGATGGTGATGAACAACCAGATCAGAGCATCACATCTTGCGACGGTAGGGATATTGCAGTTCCTGCGTGGAAAGTATGACGAGACAATTCGCTTGTGTGAACAATCGCTCGCACTCGATTCTACCAACGGGAAGGCAGCGTTTGTTCGTGTTTATGCGCTTCTCAAGCTGAAGAGATTTGATGAAGCCGGGGAAATGATTCAGCTTATTCGGAATGAGTATGTACGGAGGAATCTTACGGAGTCGAGCGCGATGCTCGACTTCCACATTCTGCAAGCAAAATTCTTCGAGGAGCAAGGTTTGTTTGATGATGCAATTGCCGCATGTGACAGCGCAATGGAATACGGCTCGGAACTTACACGCACGGATGTTCACCACGAACTTGCCGAGATTCACTTGAAAAAAGGCGAGTTCGATGATGCGCTGGCGGCGCTTGAAGAAGCTTTGCGCTACAATGCGAATTTCCCCGATGCGCTTCTCACACTCACCAAAGTGTACAAAGCCAACGGTGACAGACAGATGACGAACGGAATCGGCAACCGGCTGCTTGAGTTGTGGAAGAACGCCGACAAAGATTTTCAACCGCTTATCGAGCTGAAGAAGATCCTCAGTAAATCTTCCACGACACTTAGCATTTCCTGAATCCCACTCATTCAAAGCGTGGTCAGGCTCTCCCCGCTTCCACGCTAACCTCTCATCCCTAATCACCTGTATTGAAGCTGCAGACCCCTGCCGGTCTACGACTCTGCGAGTCGTGAGACTCGTAGAGCAGGCAGGCTTCGTTCGCTGAAAAACGCTCACTCAGGTGTGAAGCTTCCTTGCTTTTCCGAACTCCTTTCTTTTTATTATCAACACAAGAAACTAAACTGTCTCACACGTCTCCCCGCGTGATTCCACCGAACGAAAAACTGTTGTGAGAACAAATCCAACCCCTATCATCCCCACTCAACAAAAGTCATCAAAGCGATGAACGGAACGCAGTCACCAATTCAGAAACCGACTACACTTAATGAGCTTCTCGCGTATCATCACGCGAAGCATGCTCGCCCGAAGCAGTTGAATTGCAAAGTTGATGGACACTGGCGAGGATTTTCTTCCGATGAGATTGTGAAGCATGTGCGGGCGCGTGCTCTTGGGTTGTATCAGCTTGGTGTGCGCAAAGACGATCATGTCGGCTTGTTTGCGGAGAATTCTCCCGAGTGGGTGATGACTGACTACGCGATTCTCGCAAACGGCGCCGCAGGGGTGCCGTTGTACATTACGCAAATGGCACAGCAGATTGACTATATCTTGAAAGATGCCGGCGTTTCTGTTCTGTTTGTCTCGAGCAAGGTGCTGTTCGACAAAGTCGCGCCAATCGTTACGCAAGAGTTCATCAAACACGTTGTGCTCTTTTCTCCATTTGCAGAGGGAGAAAAGATAACGACAATCCAAGAATTGGAGCGCATCGGCGCTGAGCTGGATAAGCAACAGCCGGCGTTGTATGATTCGCTCCGCAACGCAGTGACGCACGAAGATGTTGCAACTCTCATGTACACTTCAGGCACAACCGGCACGCCGAAAGGAGTTGTGCTTACGCATCGCAATCTCGTTTCCAATGCAATTGATGCGAGCAGAGATTTCGATTGGCACCCTTCAACGGATGTTGTCTTCTCGTTCCTTCCGCTCACGCACATTTTCGAGAAGACAATGATTAACATGTATCTCTACAACGGCGTGCCTGTCTGGTTTGCAGAGTCGGTAGAGAAGCTTGCAGAAAATCTTCTCGAAGTGAAGCCGACCATCATGTCGTCCGTGCCGCGCATGTTGGAGAAAGTGTACGACCGCATTCTTTCCAAAGGAGCAGAACTTCACGGCGGGAAGAGAAAACTTTTTTATTGGGCGCTTGCGCTTGCGAAGCAGTACGACCCGTGGGTTGATCATTCGATGTGGTACCGCATCCGGCTCGGCATTGCGTCCGCGCTGGTGTTTTCAAAATGGCGTGCGGCGATTGGCGGATGCATTCGGTTCATTATTTCCGGGAGCGCGCCGCTGCACCCCGATTTGGCAAGAGTGTTCATCGCAGCAGGCTTGCCCATTGTTCAAGGATACGGGTTGACAGAAACATCGCCCGTGGTAACGGTGAACCGCAGAGACCGGAACAAGTTAGGCTCCACCGGACCGCCGATTGATAATGTGGAAGTGAAGATTGCTGATGACGGGGAGATTCTTGTAAAAGGTCCGAACGTGATGCAAGGTTTCTACAACGCGCCAGAGAAAACGGCAGAAGTGTTTGAAGACGGCTGGTTCAAAACCGGCGACGTTGGCTACATCGACGGGGATGGCTTTCTGTTCATCACCGATCGGAAGAAAGATCTCATCAAGAAATCCAGCGGCAAGTTTATTGCGCCCGGTCCCATTGAATCAGACCTTCGCACAAGTCGCTACATTGAACATGCGGCAGTGATTGGCGAAAGGCGCAAGTTTGCGATAGCGATTCTCTTTCCGAAGTTCGACAACCTGAAGGCGTGGGCGAAAGAACACAAACTCGCGTACTCAAGCAGCGCAGAGCTTGTTGCGAAAGCTGAAGTCCAACAGTTGTACGAAGAGGAAGTCGGACGGGTCAATCTCGGACTCAACAAGTGGGAGCGCATCATCAAGTTCATCCTCAGCGACCACGAGCTGACAATTGCCGACGGACAGTTGACGCCGACGATGAAACTGAAACGGCGCATCATCGAGAAAGAATTCTTACCGCAGATCGAAGCGCTCTATCAGAAGTATGAGATGATTGAAGTGCATGACAATTGATTTCAAACCCTGAGTGGCGCGTCCGAAGGACTCCTACGGAGAAGGGTCTGCGGATTTAACAACCGTGGATTATTGGATTGGTGGATTGATTGATAGAGTAGTGATAGTGGGAATTATGGTCGCAACTTGAGTTAGTCCTAAATGTAGACCATATTTAGTACAACCAAAGAAGGAGCGTATATGAGATTCAGTGAATCCGTCAAGCCCATCAGCTACTTGAAGGCAAACACATCGAAAGTCATGCGCGACGTTTCGGACAAACGCCAAACGCTGATAGTCACACATAACGGCGAAGCGAAGATGGTGGTGCAAGGCGTTCGCGACTATAAGGTTGTCGGCAAAACTGTTCACGCTGTCGCTGTGCTGATGCTTTCGCAAAACCTTCGTGTCTTGTCCCGAAGGGACTCCCTTGGAGGTGTCTTAGTGGCAAGCTTTTTTCCGTTTTTGATTTGGGGAATGTCCGAAATGACAACTCTTGACTCTGACCAAAATTCAGTCCATATTCAGGTCAACGGACAAAAGGAGCAAGAATGAAATTCAGCCAATCGATAAAACCCATCAGCTACCTCAAGTCGCACGCGTCGGAATTGATACGCGATATTTCCGAAAACCAAGGAACGCTCGTCGTAACGCACAACGGCGAGGCGAAAGTGGTTGTGCAGGACATTCACTCGTATGAGCGAATGCAAGAAACGCTTGCTTTGCTCAAGAGACTCGCGATGAGCAGCAAAAGTATTAAAGAGGGAAAGGTGAAACCTGTAAGGCAAGCCTTTGCCGATATTCGGAAGAAGATCAAAGAGCGCCGCAAGTGAAACGCTATCGCGTAGTGATGACGAAAGACGCCGATCAAGACCTCCTCGACATTGACGCGTACCTTTCGAAGAGCGATTCGTTTGAACGCGCCGATTATGTGATCGGGAACCTTGAGCAAACAATTTCCAGTCTTGACCGTTTGCCGCAGCGTGGGCACATGCCGCTTCAACTTCTCGAACTGGGAATTACCGATTATCTCGAAATCCATTGGAAGCCCTACCGCATTGTGTATCAAATCAAAAGCAATGTGGTGTACATCCACGGCGTGTTTGATGGGCGAAGAGATATGGTGAAAGTTTTTCAAGAGCGACTATTGAGCGCGTTGTGAATATTTCTGTAAACAACATCACTCTGCGAATTAGAAAACCAACAGATTTCAAGCCGTATCGCATCGTGTATCAAGTCGGGAAAAAGACGGTGTACATTCACTGCGTGTTCGATGGGCGGCGAGATATGCCCGCCGAAGGCGGGTTGCAAGAGAGATTGTTGCGCGAGGGGTGAAGTCTATCGTCACCCTGAGTGTAGTCCCGACGCTTCTCAAGTCGGGACGGAGTCGAAGGGTGAGCAAAGCGCTAACGAAATTCAAGATGGATTGATAACCAATGATAGCGAGCTTTCGAGACAGAACAACAGAAGATATTTACAACGGCGATGATACGAAAGTGGCAAGGAAAGTCCCGACAGCAATTTGGAGGGTCGCATTCAGAAAGCTCGACATGGTGAACTCAGCGCATGAATTGAAAGACCTTCTCTCGCCGCCCGCAAATCGTCTCGAAGCACTGAAAGGTTCATTGCGAGGATTTCACAGCATACGCATCAATCAGCAATTCAGAATCGTGTTTCGGTGGCGGGAAGGAAACGCGTATGATGTTTACATTACCGATTATCATTGAGTGAGGAAGTATGATTCCACGAAACAGAAAACCAACGGCGCCAGGCGAAATTCTTCTTGAAGAATTTCTCAAACCTGCTGGCATGACGCAGTCGGAACTTGCCAATGCGAGCGGTCTCTCTGCCCGGCGCATCAGTGCAATCATCAATGGGCGCTCGGATGTTACGGCAGAAACGGCGATTCGGTTGAGCCGGGCATTGAAAACGACCTCGGAGTTTTGGATGAACTTGCAAGTTGCATGTGATCTTTACGCGGCGGCGAAGAGACTTGGCAAAGCCGCGTGATGACATCACGTCGGGAAGAAGATGGCGTACATTCACGGCGTGTTCGATGGGCGAAGAGATATGCCCGCCGAAGGCGGGTTGCAGGAGAGATTGTTGCGCAAATCGTGAAACAATAAACGAAAAACATGAAAGGAGCCTCGATGGCTGTGAACGTTGTTCAAATGCTAAGGGTGCTAAGAGATGAATTTGAAGAAATGGAGGTTCAGTGATGCAAACACGACAGATCATTCTCAATGTTCCCGAAAGTGTTCTCCTTGCGGAGAAGACAGACGAAGATTCGTTTTCTCAAGAGTTGACAAGGTTAGCGGCGGTGAAGCTTTTCGAGTTGGGTCGCCTCTCATCGGGACGAGCCGCAGAGCTGGCGGGAGTGAGCCGAACGGAATTTCTCCTGATGCTTCGGCAGTACAAGGTATTTCCTCTTGAGACAGAGTTGCGCGACTTGGAATTGAACAATGGCTGATGCAATTTCGAATACGTCGCCCTTGTTGTACCTCCATCGCATCGGTTCTCTTCATTGGCTCGAGAGAAACAGACACTAAAAAAGGGAGTTTGCTATGCCCGTAAAAGTTGCACAAATGACAAAAGATGAGTTCGAAGAATTGGTTTCGACTCTCATCGAACAAAAATTATTTGAGTTGCTTGGCGACCCCGATGAAGGTTTGCCGCTGAGGAAAAAAGTGCGTGACCGTCTTATTCGACAGAAGAGAGCTGTCGCCAAAGGAGAACGAGGGCAAAACTTCGATGAAATGGTAAAGCGACTCGGTCTGGAATAACCGTGTACGAACTGCGCAAACTCGATCCTGCCGAACAAGGGCTTGCAAAACTTGATGTACAAAGTGCGAAGCGTATCATCAAAAGAATTCGTTGGCTTGCAGAAAATTTTGATTCGATCAAACCTGAAGCGTTGCACGGCGAATTAGCTGGGTTGTTCAAGCTGAGAGTCGGCGATTATCGAGTTGTGTATCAAGTGCTCAGAGATGAACGGCAGATGGTCATTCATGATGTCGGTCATCCCAGGGAAATCTATAAGACGAAATGAGAAATGAAATGCATGCATTGTGGTGGAGAAATGAAGAGAGGCACAACGCCATTTCACGTTGACCGACATGGCTTCCATCTTGTGATGGATGCGATTCAAAATGTTATCCGCGCGATTGATGAGCAATCGTTGCCGCTTCGGGGGACAGCATAAGTTCGGCACAACGGACTTTTTGGAAATTCATTTCAAGCCGTATCGCATCGTGTATCAAGTCGGGAAGAAAACGGTGTACATGCACGGTGTGCTTGACGGACGAAGAGATATGCCCGCCGAAGGCGGGTTGCAAGAGCGGCCGTTGCGCGAGACGTACCAATAAGTAGGAGGACACGATGCAATCATATATGGATAGAATTACTATCAATCCCGAACAATGCAGTGGGCGTCCGTGTATTCGCGGAATGCGCATTCGTGTCGTTGACGTCCTGCAATTGTTCGCTGCAGGATTGAGCGCCGAACAGATTCTCGAAGAGATGCCTGACTTGCAGCGTGAAGACCTGCAAGCCTGTTTGCAATTTGCAGCGAGAAAATTTGACCATCCGGTTGTTCCGGCATGACGCTCTGGATTGATGCGCAACTTTCGCCTGCAATATCGCGGTGCGCGAAATGGGTTTGCGTGACTCCTCGGATCGTGAAATCTTTCTCGCAGCAAAGAAAGAATCGGCGACCGTATTGACGAAAGACAGCGACTTCCTTCGTCTGCAATCCGAGTTGGGTTCGCCGCCGCAGGTCGTTTGGCTTACGTGTGGCAATACCTCGAATGAGAGCTTGAAAAAGATTCTCCAGAAGGCACTACCCAAAGCGTTGGAGCTACTCGATGCAGGAGAAGGTTTTGTTGAAATCGGTTGAGACGTTGTGAACAAGCAAAGTCGGGAAGAAGGCGGTGTACATTCACGGTGTGTTCGATGGGCGGCGGGAGAGGTTGTTGCGGTGAGCAATAGACGAAGAGCTAGTCGGATTGATGAAATGAAGTTTGAGCTCAAACCAAATAATAGAAATGTTGACGATGAGACGATTCTAGAAGATTTGCGTCGCGTGGCTAGAGAAAACCCTGACATTTCTATGACATCAGAGAAATATTCAAACCGTGGAAGGTTCCATTCTGCAACAATTATCAGGCGATTTGGGTCTTGGCATGATGCTTTAGAAAAAGCTGGTTTGCAAAGAACACGGAATTACAATGTCTCTATTCATGAGTGTATAGGAGATTTGAAAGACGTGTCACGCGTGTTAGGAAAAGAATCATTTACCCGAGAAGAATACTCAGAGCACGGTAAGTATAGCTCAACCACTGTCAATCGTCTTTTGGGTTCATGGCTTAAAGCTTTACAGAGGGCAGACCTTCAACCAACACGGAATTGGGGGATAACTAACGAAGAGTTATTTGAAAATATCGAAGGACTTTGGCGTTCTTTGGGTCGACAACCCTACTATTCTGACTGTGTCAAACCAGCATCAAAATATTGCGCGGGTACTTACGAAAAGCGTTTTGGGTCTTGGAGAAAGGCACTTGAGGCCTTTGTTGCTTACATCAATGATGAATCAGCCCGGACTACTTTTGTTGAAGATATTAAGAATGGGTCGGGAAGTTCTTCAGCTAAAGAACCAACCGATATAAAAGCTGTTAAGAGAGCTACGAGGACTATATTGTGGCGCTTGAGGTTCTTAGTCATGCGAAAGGATAACTTTACATGTAAGAATTGTGGGAGAAGTCCTGCAGCGGAGCTTGGTGTTATTCTGCATGTCGACCATAAAAAAGCTTGGAGTAAAGGCGGTCTAACAACGATAGAAAACCTGCAGACGCTTTGTCAAAAGTGTAACATTGGAAAGAGTAACCTTCCAATGGAAGAGAATGTTTGATAGAGGCAGAATTTCAAATTAAAAATAAAACGACAATGACTCGACAAATCACCAAAGTCGCCGTCGTCGGCTCAGGCGTAATGGGCTCGGCAATTGCCGCGCATCTTGCGAACGCGATTGAGACGTCGTGGAATGAAAAACTATTGCCACGAGCTTTAGCTCGTGGATGAAAATCATCCCCAACAATCTTGGGGCTTTAGCCCATCACCAAGGGATGGAGGGCATATGCCGTTCGTCAGAATTTGGGTTCACTTAATTTGGTCAACAAAGAATCGAGAGCCGCTTCTTTCAAAGGAAAGTCGCGAAACTGTCTTCGAACACATAAAATCAAATGCTCGCGACAAAGGAATCTACCTTGATACAATTGGCGGTTACATTGAACATGTGCATACACTCATATCGCTCAAGTCGGACCAGACAATTTCAAAGGTTGCGCAACTCATCAAGGGTGAGTCGTCGCATTGGGCGAATCTTCACAATGTCACAAAGTTGAAGCTCGAATGGCAGGATGAATACGTTGCTGTCTCTGTGAGTGAGTCTATGGTTGATATTGTTAGGGAGTATATTCGCAATCAGGAAGAGCAACATCGGAAGAAGTCCTTTGCTGAAGAGTATGAAGAGGCTCTTCGCAAATATGGATTCTCGGTTGAGGGACTAAAGTCCAAGTAGGGTTTGGAGTCTTTTGATCCACGACCTGAAGGTCGTGGCAATAAACAAATTGAAACCGTCATTCGCTTATCACATATTGCCACGAGCTTTAGCTCGTGGATCCAATTCAGGCTAACCCCCGCTCCGGGGGGACTTTAGTCCCAAGAGTGTGGTGGGCTAAAGCCCGAATATAGTTTTTGGGTTAGGTCTTATCTTCCACGACATGAAGGTCGTGGCAATGGTTCATAAACAAGAAAAACAAACCATGACATGTGAAATCCACAAAGTCGCCGTCCTCGGCTCAGGCGTAATGGGCTCGGCGATTGCCGCGCATCTTGCGAACGCGGGCATTCCATCCTACTTGCTCGACATCGTGCCGAAGGAACTCACGGCTGAAGAAACTGCAAAAGGTTTGTCGCTCGCGAGTCCTGCGGTGCGCAATCGCATTGTCAACGCAGGACTCGAATCGGCAAAGAAGGCGAGGCCTGCTGCATTTTACTCTCCCGACTTCGCGAAGCTCATCACCATCGGAAACTTCGATGACAATCTCGGCTGGCTGAAGGAGGCTGATTGGATTATTGAAGTCGTGATTGAGCGGTTAGACATCAAGCAGCAGTTGCTGAAGAAAGTTGATGCGGTGCGCAAGCCGGGGACCATCGTTTCGTCTAACACGTCGGGCATTCCCATCAATCAAATCAAAGAGGGATTGTCGGAAGATTTCCGAAAACATTTTCTCGGCACACACTTTTTCAATCCGCCGCGCTACATGCGGTTGTTGGAAATTATTCCGACCGCCGAGACGTTGCCTGAAGTTGTGCAGACGATGGCGGAGTTCGGTGAGCGCGTGCTTGGCAAGGGCATCGTCTATTGTAAAGACCGTCCGAACTTTATCGCCAACCGCATCGGTGTGTTCGCGATGATGGCTGCGATGCGCACGATGCTCGAGGGCAACTTCACTATTGAAGAAGTCGACCAGATGACGGGTCCCGCAACAGGCAAGCCGAAGAGCGCAACGTTCCGCACCGGCGACATTGTCGGCATTGACACGCTCGTGCATGTTGCGAACAATTTGTACGACGCAGTGCCCGAAGATGAGATGCGCGCTATGTTTGTTGTTCCCGACTTTATCAAGAAGATGGTGGAGCAGAAAAAGCTTGGCGACAAATCGAAGCAGGGTTTCTATAAAAGAACGAAAGGTGACGGTCACCTAATCCTGACGCTTGACTACAACACGCTTGAATATCGTGCGCGACAAAAGGGAAAGTTCGCCTCGATTGAAGCGGGAAAAAATATCGAGAGCTTGACCGAGCGGTTGAAGATGCTGACGTATGCAAACGACCGCGCGGGCGAGTTCATCTGGAAAACGACGAGCGCTATTCTGCTCTACTCCGCGAACCGCATTCCCGAAATCTCGGACGACATCGTGAACGTTGACAAAGCGATGCGCTGGGGATTCAACTGGCAGCTCGGTCCGTTTGAAATGTGGGATGCGATTGGCGTCGAGGAGTCGGTGAAGAAGATGCGTGCGGAAGGGAAGACGATTCCGCCGATGGTGGAAAAGCTTCTTGCATCAGGAGAAAAACCGTTTTATGAAAAGAGCAACGGCGTAACGTATTACTTTGATGTGAAGAGTGGGAAGCATGTTGCGCTTGAAGAGAAGCCGGGACTTGTTCTTCTTCCGTCGCTAAAAGACAGAAACAAAGTCATAAAGAAAAACTCCGGTGCAAGCCTGATTGACATCGGCGACGGCGTTGCGTGCCTTGAGTTTCATTCGAAGATGAACGCGATTGGGGAAGATATTCTTTCGATGACGAACTTTGCCGTGCAGGAAGTAGGGAAGAATTTTGAGGGAATGGTTGTTGGGAATGAGGGGGACAACTTCTCCGTCGGCGCGAACATCATGCTGATGCTGATGGCGGCGCAGGAAGGCGATTGGGATGAGTTGGATGTGATGGCGCGGGCGTTTCAGAAGGCGACGCAGTCGCTGAAGTACTCACCGAAGCCGGTTGTTGCCGCGCCATTCGGCATGACGCTCGGCGGTGGCTGCGAGTTTGCGCTTGGCGCAGATAAGATTCGCGCCGCTGCGGAGTTGTACATTGGGCTTGTTGAAGTTGGCGTCGGCATTATCCCCGCAGGCGGCGGATGCAAAGAAATGTTGGTGCGAATGCTCGACGGTGTGCCGAAAGGTTCGGATGCAGATTTGTTTCCGTTTGTGAAGCAGGTGTTCGAGACAATCGGTATGGCGAAAGTTTCGACGAGCGCAGTCGAAGCGAAAGAGATTGGATTCCTTCGCAAGTCCGACGGCATTACCATGAACAAAGACTATCTGATTGCGGATGCGAAGGCGACTGTGCTCGCGATGGTGAAGGAAGGCTACAAACAGCCGATGCCTCGCACGGATATTCCTGTCCTCGGCGAGTCAGCGCTTGCAACCTTGAAGATGGGAATGTATTTGATGAAGAGCGCGGGTCGCATTAGCGAGTATGATATGCATGTTGGGACGAAGCTCGCGTATATTCTCTGCGGCGGTGATTTGTCGGCGAAGACGCTTGTGAGTGAGCAGTATATTTTAGATTTAGAGCGGGAGGCGTTCCTGAGTTTGGCTGCGGAGAGGAAGACGCAGGAGAGGCTGGCGTTTATGCTGAAGAATGGGAAGGCGTTGAGGAATTGAATCATTGACGATTGCAAAATTGCGTCATTAGGTGAAACAAATGGAGGAGGAAAAAATATGAGTGTAGTGCTTGATGATAGCATTCTCGACCAAACGAAGCTAACCGAGGAGGAGATCAAGATAGAACTCGCGGTAAGTTTGTACGCAAGAGGGAAAATGACTCTCGGTCAAGCGAGCAAACTTGCAGGCATGACACAATTGGAGTTTCAAAAGCAACTTGCACAGCGTGACGTTCCTTTGAACTACGACCTGACGGAATTGAAGCGCGACGTCGAAACATTAAAGAAGATGAAATGGTTGTAGTGAGCGACACCTCTCCAATTTCCAATCTGGCAGTTGTTGATCAACTGGAATTGTTGCGCAAGGTGTTCTCTCGAATCATCATTCCTCAAGCTGTGTTCGATGAATTGCAGAGAAGCCCCGTCCAAATACGATTTGGAGAATGGATCGAAGTAGCGCAAGCTGAAAATAGTCGTCTTATTGAGACGCTGTTGAAGGAGTTGGACGCAGGTGAGGCGCACGCGATCGCATTGGCGATTGAACGCCGTGTAGATTGGCTTTTGATTGATGAAAAGAAAGGGCGACAAGTTGCGATCGAATTATCTCTACCGATCATTGGGCTCCTCGGCGTCCTACTGCGAGCGAAGCACGAAGGCTTTATAGATACGGTGAAGCCAATCATGGATGACTTGCGTACGAAAGCGAACTTTAGAATTGCGACGAACGTCTATGAACACCTTCTTGAATTGGCGGGTGAGTAAGAGTCTGGAATCACGCATGAACAAAATCGCATTTCGAAACGTGAAACTCAAAGACCAGGGAAACGACTTCGAATTCTGGCAAACGAAATCGTATGACGAGCGACTCGCAGTGTTGGAACAACTGCGTCGCGACTATTACGGATTGACGGATGAAACTGAGCCGAGACTTCAGAAGGATGTTTACAAAATCTTCATGCGCAAACCGCGAAAACGGAAAAATCAAAGACGTGATGGCTCAATAAATCAATAACAAGTACTTCATGTTCAACAAAGATATCCTCTCAAATAAATCCATCCTCATCACTGGCGGCGGCAGCGGACTCGGTCTCGCGATGGCGAAACGTTTCGGTGTACTCGGCGCAAACGTTGCCATCTGCGGACGAACGGAAGAGAAGCTGAACAGCGCAGCAAAAGAAATCTCTGCGACTGGTGCGAAAGTTCTCACACATGTTGTTGATATTCGAGATTACGACAAAGTCGGTGAGATGATGAAGCGAATCGTGGGCGAGTTCGGTTCACTTGATGGTCTTGTGAACAACGCGGCAGGAAATTTTCTTTCTGCATCAGAGGACTTGAGTCCCAATGCTTTCAAGGCTGTTGTTGATATCGTTCTGACGGGTTCATTTAACTGTACACAACAGTTTGGAAAGTACCTCATTGAGAATAAGAAGAACGGTTCTGTGCTCAGCATCGTTACAACCTACACAGAGTCTGGTTCAGCATTCGTGTTGCCATCCGCCTGCGCTAAAGCCGGTGTGTATGCGATGACGACGTCGCTTGCAACAGAGTGGGGAATGTACGGCATCCGCCTCAACGCAATTGCCCCGGGCTTATTTCCAACAGAAGGTGCATGGTCACGTCTCATGCCCGGAGATTCTTCGTTGATAGAAAAGTACAAGAAGAAAGTTCCGCTCGGAAGATTTGGTAAACACGAAGAGCTAGCAGACCTTGCAGTGTTCTTGATGTCAGACCTTGCGTCGTACATTACAGGAGAGTGCGTTACGATTGACGGCGGTGAAAGATTGCAGTCGGGGCAGTTCAACACTCTTGTCCATGCAATGCCGAGGGAGCAGTTGAAGAATGTGTTTAGGATGATGAAGCCGAAGAAGAGTTCATAGAGTCCCCATAGAGTTTGTAGAGTTGATAGAGTTAGAAGCATTGATCGTCATGCGAGAATTGAAAGGGAAATAATATGAATGAAGCATACGTAGTTGCCGCCGTCCGCACCGCAGTCGGCAAAGCAAACAAAGGCACGTTACGCGACACCCGTCCCGACGACATGGCGGCGGCAGTGATAGCCGAGTTGTTGAAGCGAACTCCGCAGCTCGACCCAATGGAAATCGACGACGTGATAATCGGCTGCGCGTTCCCTGAAGGCGAGCAGGGAATGAACTTCGCCCGCCTCGCGACATTGCGCGCAGGATTGCCGCACGATGTTCCTGCGACAACCATCAACAGATTCTGCTCATCAGGATTGCAGTCGATTGCATTTGCGAGCGAGCGCATCATGTGCGGTCACGCCGATGTCATCATCGCAGGCGGCGCAGAGAGTATGAGCCTTGTGCCGATGGGTGGAAACAAAGTCGCGGCGAATCCTTATCTCGTCGAGCATCTTCCCGATGTCTATCTTGGTATGGGGATAACCGCTGAGAATGTTGCGAAGCGGTACAACATCACTCGCGAAATGCAGGATACGTGGTCGCTGCGAAGCCATCAGCGGGCAGTTGCGGCAATCAAGGATGGAAAGTTTAAGGATGAAATTGTTCCGCTGAAAATTGTCGAGAAGACGATTGATGAAAAGGGGAAGAAGAAAACGAAGGAAATCGTTTTCGACACAGATGAAGGTCCGCGTTCAGACACAACGTTCGAGAAGCTTCAAGCATTGAAGCCGGTGTTCGCCGCGGAGAATGGGACAGTCACAGCGGGTAACTCATCGCAGACCAGCGACGGCGCCGCTGGAGTAATTGTCATGTCGAAACAAAAAATGGAATCGCTCGGACTGGAGGCGATTGCCCGCTTCGTCAGCTTTGCGATTGGCGGTGTTCATCCGGATGAGATGGGCATCGGTCCGGTAAAGGCAATTCCCAAAGCCTTGAAGATGGCAGGACTCATGCTTGACCAGATTGATTTGATTGAATTGAACGAAGCATTCGCATCCCAAGCATACTACGTCATCAAGCACATGGGAATGGATGAAGAGAAGGTGAATGTGAACGGCGGTGCAATTGCACTCGGTCATCCGCTCGGCTGCACGGGAGGCAAGTTGACGGTGCAAATTCTGAACGAGCTGAAGCGGCGTAATGGGAAGTATGGCATGGTGACGATGTGCGTTGGCGGGGGGATGGGCGCGGCGGGGATTTTTGAGTTCATAAATTAAGTAAGGAGGGTGATTATGAGCAACGGTGAAGTAAGAGTTAAGCTTCCACACTATGTTAGCGAAGACGAGGCGCGTACACTGTTGGCAGTCAAGTTGTTCGAGGTTGCTCGCGTGTCATTAGGGAAGGCGGCAGAAATTGCCGGATACACCAAGCCGGCTTTCATAGACGTGTTGGGAAAATATAAAGTGCCCGTCTTCAATTATGGTCCTGAAGACTTGCGGGCAGAATTCGACGAGTGACCGAACCGATAGTTCTCGATACGAGTTGCCTGATTGGTTTGCAAAGGATTGAGCATCTGTCACTTCTGCCTCAATTATTTCAACCGATTCTCATACCGCCGAAAGTTCGCGAGGAGTTCAATATCTCGTTGGATTGGTTGCCGATTCAGGCGCCTGAAAACGCTTCGCTTGTGCTTGCTCTTAAAATGCTCGTGAATGCAGGCGAAGCGGAGGCGATAGTTCTAGCGAAGGAGAAATCCTATCGAATAGTGCTTGACGACCTCGAAGCAAGGGCGGTTGGGAAGAATTTGGGATTACGGATTATCGGAACTATTGGTTTGCTGGTGACTGCGAAACGCCGAGGTCTGATTCCAAACCTTTCGTCTCTTCTTGACAGATTGGAAACCGTCAATTTTCGGATTAGCAAAACACTGAGAAGAGAAGCGCTTGAAATGGTAGGTGAGTTATGAATCCTACGTTCAAATTCTCCACCATCATCCCCGTCCGCTTTGGCGACATGGATGCGTTAGGGCATGTGAACAACGCGAAGTATCTGACCTACTTCGAGGAGGCGAGAATGGCGTACTATATGAATCTCTTCCACTTCAAAGCGGATGATGTGAAGAGCTTGAGTTTCATTCTCGCTGAAGTGAATGTGAAGTTCAAAAATCCGGCGAGAGCGGGTGAGAAGTTAGAAGCGTTTATTCGTGTTTCCGAGTTTGGAACGAAGAGTTTCAAGATGGAGTATGAGCTTGTGAATGCAGAGAGTCACATGCTCGTTGCAGAAGGAATGACTGTGCAAGTGATGTTTGATTATGATAAGGGCGTGACGATTCCGGTGCCGGAAGAGTTTAAGAAGAAGATTTTGGAGTTTGAACATAAATCCTGAGCGAAGCGAAGGATCTCACGGCTAAATCACAGTGAGATTCTTCGGTCGCTTCGCTCCCTCAGAATTTAGAGAAGGAGAACACATGACAACAGAAACGACCTACACCAAAGGCGGAGAATTTCTTCTCCGCGAATTCACACCGAATGAAATCTTCACACCCGAGGATTTTTCGGAGACGCATCAAATGATTGCCAAGACGACGGAAGATTTCATCAACGGCGAAGTGATGCCGCACGTGAAAGAAATTGACGAGATGCGGCATGATATCAACGTTGCGTTGTTGCGCAAGGCGGGCGAGCTTGGTCTGCTCTCGATTGATATTGCCGAAGAGTACGGCGGACTCGGTCTTGACAAAACCAGCTCGATGATTGTTGCAGAAAAAGTAGGACCTACCGGCGCGTGGGCGGTGAGCTACGGTGCGCACGCAGGCATCGGTACCTTGCCGATTGTCTATTTCGGAACGCCGGAACAGAAGGCAAAGTATCTTCCGAAATTCGCGACGGCGGAGTGGGTTTCATCCTATTCGCTTTCAGAACCCGGCTCAGGCTCCGATGCGCTTTCTGCAAAGACGACAGCAAAGCTCAACGACGACAAGAAGTATTACATTCTGAACGGAACAAAGATGTGGCTCTCGAACGCAGGCTTCGCAGATGTGTACATTACGTTCGCGCAGATTGATGGCGACAAATTCACTGCCTTCATCATTGAGAAAGGTTATCCCGGTGTTTCGACTGCACCTGAAGAAAAGAAGATGGGCATCAAAGGCTCATCAACGCGGCAGTTGATTTTGGAGAATGCAAAAGTCCCTGTCGAGAACATTGTCGGTGAAATCGGCAAAGGACATCTTGTTGCATTCAACATTCTCAACATCGGTCGCTTCAAGCTCGGAGCGTCTGCCATCGGTGGGGCAAAGAACGCTATCAACGAGGCAGTGAAATATGCCGACCAGCGAAAGCAATTTGGCAAGAAGCTTCATCAATTCCCGCTCATCAAGCATAAGCTTGCGGAGATGACGATTCGTACCTTCGTCGCCGATAGTATGGTGTATCGAACCGCCGGCATGATTGATAATCTCGTCAGTAGTGTTGAGACGAAGAGTCCTGATGCATCGAAGCTTATTCTCAAGAGTATCGAAGAGTACGCCGCCGAGTGCGGAATGCTTAAAGTGTATTGCAGCGAGGTTCTTGATTACGTTGTGGATGAAGGGGTGCAGATTCTCGGCGGCTATGGATACAGCGAGGAATACCCGATGGCGCGGGCGTACCGCGATGCGCGCATCAACAGAATTTTTGAGGGGACGAATGAAATCAATCGCTTACTTGCGTCGGGCATGGTGTTGAAGCGTGCGACCAAAGGTGAGCTTCCGCTTTTCGGATACGCGCAACAGTTGTTCGGTGAGCTGATGACGCCGTCGTTCGATGGCAATGGTGAAGACCAGCCTCTCGGTGTTGAGCGCAAGCTCGTCTCCAATGCTAAGAAGATTACTGTGCTTATGCTCGGCGCAGCGGCACAGAAGTATATGACAACGATTCAGGATGAGCAGGAAGTGCTTGCCGCTGTTACGGATATGATGATGGAAACCTACGGGATGGAAAGCGCGTTGCTACGCGTTCTGAAGAAGATTGAGAAAACCGGAGAGGCTGTAAATGCAACCCACATCGACATGGTTCGTGTGTTCGTGAATGATGCGATGGGTCGCATCACACAATCGGCAACGAATATTCTCGCCGCAATCGCTGAAGGGGACACGTTGCGTACGCAGCTCGCAGTGCTGAAGCGTTTGACGAAGATGACGCCGGTGAACACGTTTGCGTTGCGGAGAAAAATTTCGGATGCAGTCGTTGAAATGGGTGGATATAAACTCTAAGAACTATGCAACAGCCTTCCGTTGAACGCGTCCTTGAAACAGCGTTGTATGTTGATGATGTCAAACGCTCCGCAGAGTTCTACATTGATCTCTTTAGCTTCCCGGTCATTGTACGAGATGACAGCAAAATCTGCGCGCTGGATGTTGTGAGGCAGCAAGTGTTGCTCCTTTTTAAGAAGGGTGTTACCCTTCAGCCGAATCATAGCGAGAGTGGCACCATTCCTCCTCATCATGGTGACGGCAACTTGCATTTTGCGTTTGCCATCAATGCGGTTCAATACGATTCATGGAAAGATCGACTGACGAGTCTCGGCATCTCAATCGAGAGTGAAGTCCGCTGGCCGCTCGGCGGGCGCAGTCTCTACTTCCGCGATCCTGACAATCATTGTGTTGAACTGGCGACGCCGGGGACGTGGAGGACGTACTAGCCGATGGCAGGTCATTGCGAGCGAAGCGAAGCAATCTCAATCTGAGACGTATGCAGAAAGACGAGATTGTTCCGCCTTTCAGAATCCCGCCATAGAGCGGAATCCCAGAAAGCGGGACTTCGGCAGAAGGCGTCTCGCGATGACGTTGGAAAGACGATTCGGCACAGCCGGAACAGCTTGCAACGAATTCACGCAATGATAATGCTGATAAGGGCGAAGGACAATTCGCCCTTTCTCTTTTAACGTGAATACTTCAGCATGAACCGCAAGCAACACAACATACTTATTCTGGTTCTCGGCTCACTCACAGCCATCGGTCCGTTCTCGATTGACATGTACCTGCCGGGATTCCCTGCGATTGCGCGTGACTTGCATACCGACATTGCGCATGTTGCGCTTTCACTGACGAGCTATTTCATCGGCATCTCCATCGGTCAGCTTGCGTA
>Ga0082335_1000852_pt1 | contig 71528 bp, 68 predicted proteins | sample Subgrocontami58m_FD_72375 | JGI IMG/M metagenome (GOLD analysis project Ga0082335, IMG submission 72375) | Subsurface groundwater microbial communities from S. Glens Falls, New York, USA - GMW37 contaminated, 5.8 m (SPADES assembly) (version 2) ... | reverse complement strand
CATCGACTTGGGCTTGGACGACTCACCTGCGCAACGTCTCCGGCCCGATATTTAACTTCGGGCCGAGGTCACGGAAAGCCGCCCACTGAGACGGGTAATCATTCAAACGGTCAAGAGCCATCCTTCGGAACTTCGCCTTGCCGCCGCCACAACATCTCTTAGCGTTACCATCTCGCACGTGACCTCTTCTGCAAAGATGGATACGTGCTAGCAGGCCCTCCCGAGAGCGAAATTGGCATTCCTGATTCAGTAATGCGGTATGCCGGGGGAGAGCCGATCGAAGTTGTCTGGCTGAATGAACTTGGTGGTCTTACTTTTCGCTCGACAAGCGCCACCAAAGATTTCTACATCAAGTGGGCTCCGGCCAACAGCGGGATAGATCTCCGAGTAGAACAGGCCAAGTTGGCATGGGCAAGTACCTATACCTCGGTTCCGCGAGTTCTTGAATTTGGAAAAGATGAAAAAGGTTCATGGCTCGTGACTGAAGCGATTGATGCAGAGAACGCAGTTAGCGAAAGATGGAAAAAGGAACCTGCGTTCGCAGTTGCTGCGATAGGACGCGGGCTTCGCGCCATGCACGATGCCATGCCAGTTGATGCCTGTCCGTTCTCGTGGTCAACCGAGGATCGAGTCTCCACGGCAAGAAGAAGAGTCGTACGGGGTGAGACTAATCCGGCCAAATGGCATGAAGAGTTTCGTGACCTGAGTATTGATGCTGCTCTCGATGAGTTGGACTCAGCTCCGTCATCAGATCAGCTCGTCGTCTGTCATGGAGATGCTTGTGCTCCAAACACACTCATCGACCACGATGGCAAGTGGAAGGCGCACGTCGATATGGAAAGGCTTGGAATCGCCGACCGATGGGCTGACTTGGCGATCGCGAGTTGGAGTACTCAATGGAACTACGATCCGGGTTGGGATGGTCTTCTCTATGACTCGTATGGTATCGATCCAGATTTAAGGAAGATCCGCTTCTATCGATTGCTTTAGGATCTCGACGAATAAGTTCTCGACAGAGACCGAGCCCACTCTTATTGACTAAGTTCGGAGACAATCCAGTAGCGCCTTAATTTCTCGCCATCATCCAGTTCGACGATATTTTCTAAAATTCCGCCACATTTTTCGATCACCCTGCTGGAGGCGGTGTTTGCACCATTGCACGTTATTAGAACCCTCTCTATTCCTAAGGTTCGAGTAATTTCTAGAGCCCTTAGTAAAATTTCGGTAGCGAATCCTCGCCCGCGAAATTCAGGTCGGATCCCATAGCCAATGTGTCCGCCTCTCCGTTCGAGGAATTCGTTAAGTTTGTGGCGGATAGAAACGCGACCAACTATTTGACCATCGACTTCAGCAACTAAGAAGGTGGCAGAAACGTATCCAGAAGGTAGGTTTTCACCTCTCTGGACTGAATCAACTCGCTTAAGAAAAGATGTCCATGACTCTTTTTCATCAAATGAGTCCAATAAGAAGTCGAAGCCATCCAGAGCCAATTCCCGATGCGCCTGCATCGCCTCATCTTTATCGTCCATGTTGAGCGGCCGCAAAATCATTCAACAATACTTTCACAATGACTGACGACTATTCGTTAATGCCACAAGTCTGTCATCTCCAGTAGATGGACTTGCTGCCGGGCACCTACTGCGCATGCGGGCTGTCCTTCACCCCGGAGATGTTGGAGCCTTCCAGGGCGCACATTGTTTGTAATTATCATGGCATTATTTGAACGTGAAATAAGGTATTTGCTAGCGGTAAAAGCGCACAATGTCCACATTGCCAACAATGGTTGAAATTGGACCCACCTTTGCTTGTTAGCCGGTTTGAGTGGCCGGTGGGGTCCGGCCGAGATCTCGGTTTTTGAGGCGGTAGCTGTCGCCTTTGATGGGCACGATTTCTGCGTGGTGGACGAGGCGGTCGATCATTGCTGCGGCGACGGCGTCATCGCCGAAGACTTCCCCCATCGACCAAATGGTTTGCCCGATGTCACGATCACGGATGCTCGCTCGTAGCGGGCGGAGATGAGTTGGAAGAACAGGTTCGCTGCTTCTGGTTCAAATGGTAGGTAGCCGATCTCATCGATGATGAGCAGCGGGTAGCGGATCAAGATGCTGGAGGCTGAGGTCAAGGAACTGAAGCGAGCCAACGAGATTCTGTTGGCGGTCTCATCGTTCTTCGCGCGGGAGTTCGACCCGCGACTGCCTTGGTAGTGACCTTCATCGACGATCACAAAGCCCGATTCGGGGTCGAGCCGATCTGCCGTGTGCTCTCCGAGCATGGGGTCACGATTGCCCCATCCGGGTATTACGCCTTCAAGAAACGTCCGTCATCCGCTCGTGCGTTGCGGGCTACCGAACTCATCGAACGGATCGGCGGCGGCGCCTGCCGCTTCTACTTCAGGGCCCCGGTCTCCGCTGCAGTCTCCGTCATCGTTAGACCCAGACGCTAATGCTGGCATTTTCTGCACCTATGGAACTATACTATTTATAAAACTGTAGTAGAGTGACTTTACTATTGATTTATGAATGGTGAGATATGAAGAAAACGTCAGCGTACCTGCCGTTCACGATGTACGCACTGCGGGCTCTGGGCACGCAGATCGCTGTGGCGCGGCGAGAGTTGGGCTGGACCGCGGCTGACCTCGCTGAGCGCCTCGGTGTCACCGCGCAACTCGTGTCTCGTATTGAGCGTGGATCTCCCTCCACCACCGTCGGGACAGTGCTTGAAGCTGCGGTGCTTTGTGGAATCCCGTTGTTCGACACCAATTCGGACGACGTACGAGCCATGGCCACTGTCGCCGAAAATGAGCGTTTGCGCCTCGCTCTTTTGCCCTCCCGAACCCGACGTCGACCCGTAGAGGTGTCAAGTGACTTCTAAAACCGTAACCTCCTCCAAGTCTCCACAGGACCGGTTGTACGTATGGGTGTGGCCGCCCAACGCCTTGGAGCCCGTCGTAGCTGGAGTTCTCACCAGCACCGATCTCCAGGTGCGAAATGAGACGGTTCTTGCCTTCACTTATGCCAATAGTTATCGCGAACGCCCTGATGCGATCTCGCTGTACTCCGAGGAGCTTCCACTACAGAGCGCAACGATGCTCCCGTCGGCGCCAAAACCTGGCCGAAGCCCTCTAGCGCTACATGGCTGCCTTCGAGATGGTGCCCCGGATGCTTGGGGTCGCCGCGTCATCAACCTGCGCCTGGCAGGTAGTCCCGAGGCCGAACTCAACGAACTGACGTATCTGGCGGAGTCAGGTAGCGATCGCATCGGAGCCCTCGACTTCCAGGACTCTCCCGACCAGTACATCCACCGAGGTGATACTGCCTCTCTTGAGCAGTTGCTGCATGCGGCTGAACTCATCGAGGCCGGCGCGTCTCTGCCCGCTGACCTGGAGGCAGCCGCCGGCCACGGCACCTCCATCGGTGGCGCCACCCCGAAAGCGCTCTTGGTCGATGGAAAGCGCCTGGTCGATGGGGAGCGGCAACTCATCGCGAAGTTCGCCTCTACGACCGACACGAGGCCTGTTATCCAAGCCGAAGCCGCCGCGACTCTTCTTGCTGCGCGTGTCGGTATCAAGGTCGCGCGCTCGGAAATCCGCACGGTTGCGGGCAAGAAGGTACTTCTTCTGGAGCGCTTCGACCGCGGCCCCTCAGGAGAACGCTTGCAGATGCTCTCCGCTCTCACAATCCTGGGCTTACATGAACTGGAAGCCCGATACTCTTCTTACCCCGAGCTCGCCGATGCCATTCGAAAAGGTCCCTGGGATGAAATCCCGCAAACGCTTCGGGAGCTCTTCACCAGGCTCGTGTTCAACGTCTGCATCGGAAACACCGACGACCACTTGCGCAACCACGCCGCGTTCTGGGATGGCCAGCGCTTACGCCTGACCCCTGCCTTCGATCTGACTCCGCAGCCCCGCTCGGGGCAGACCGCCACGCACGCCATCGCCCTCACCAGAACAGGGGAACGGCACAGCCAACTCCGGCTGTGCCGCCAGGTTGCCGTGGAGTTCAAGCTCTCCGCAAAGGAGGCCGAGCAGATCATCGACCACGTGATCTCGACGATCAAGAGCAGCTGGAAGGAAGCGGTTGATCACGCTGAACTCAGCAGGAATGAGGCGAAGGGCCTAATGGGGCGGGAGTTCCTCAACCCGTACATCTGGTATGACCATCTCTGAGCGTCCTCTTCATCCTTCCGAAATAGCAGTGACATACGAGGCACCGATCGCCATTGGAGAGAGCTAATAGATTCAAGCCCCAGGTCTTTCGTCAACGACGGGGCCGATGCTGTCTGAACTTCGTGTCGTTGGTGTCCTAAACGCAGACGGATGGCGTCTAATATTCACGCTAAATACTAAATAAGCGTGCGTCTGAGCGTGAAACACCGGCGGCCGCGCCCTGCGCACGAACGGCACCTACGACACTCTCAACGGCCCGCGTTAGCGCTACCGCTATTTCGATCCGGCGCACCCGAAAGCCACCAAGCACACATTCAGTGCCCCGCTGTCGCGTTCGGCGGTCGAAGATGACACGTGCTGCGACGACTGCCAGGTGTCGGCGCCGCGCCATGCCGGAAGTGAGGCACCGGCCCGCCACTGGTCCACTCAACCGTCCAAGACTGCCGACATCGAAGCCCTAGTGGACCTCACGAGGGGACGAGCCACGAGCGACATCGCCTATCTGGCCCTCGAAGTCTGGTTCGACGGGCCCTTAAGAAGGTTCTGGCTGCTCGTGCCGCATCGGCCCAGCAAAACGCCAAACGCCAAACGCCAAACGCCAAACGCTGAGGTGCGGACACCTTCCCACGTCGAACTGCGCCCCGCCCAAGATCAGCACGCCTACCGCTACCAACTACACCGGCAACGACAGAGCCTGCCCAAACCCTGACCGCTTAGGCAAGACCCACAGTTGTTGAAAGACGCGACGTGCCGAGAGAGCGCGGCTCAGTTGACGGGCAGCGATACGGCACCCGGCGCAGGCGCGACATCGCCGGTTTGGACCCCCATCAGACAGGCGCGGCCAGTCTCAGCGTCTGCTGTCAGCGCGATCGCGTGAACGGTTAGGTCCTGAGGTGTGGCTCTCCCTAGCGAGGCCATCGGGGAAACTAGGATGTGAAGGAAGTCGCCGATGAGCTTGATGTTTAAGAGTCGGCCGGACATGCAGGGGTAGCCGAGGTTCGAGTCGGTCACCGTTCCGTAGCTCACCGTGACGGTGGCACTGGTGACAACATCACTCGTGCGCCAAAGCGATCCGTACCTTCCGTAACCCACCGTGACGGTGGCACGGGTGACGACGGCGCCGTCGCGGTGAATCTCGCGCCGCACCAGGTCGCGGGCGAAGGCGTACTCCTTACCAGTTAGGGCGCCCTTGCTGTGCTGCGTCGGAGCGGTCGAACCCGATGCGCCAGTGGGTCCGGGTTTGTGTTGCAGGCTGCCTACCCGGCCCGAGGGCACGGCGATGGCGTAGACGATGGCAACGACAGCAACCAAGGCGGCAGCCGTCAATAATGCGGTTCGACGGTGCCTGGCCAACTTCTTCCCCGGCGTAGGCGGGCTCACCAGGCGAGCTTCGTCTGACATGGCTCTCATTGTGTCAACATCGGTTCGAAAAGACAGTCATCCAGTTGGGTGTGCCAACTCCCCATACATCCAACACCCTGACAACTTGTCAAACGAAAAACCCCACCTGTTGCCGTAGTGGCGTCCGTGGGGGCAATGACCTCAGTCGCGTGATTCCAGTACGGTTTTGGCGCGGTCGAGTCCGGCGACTTCAGCGTTCATTGTCTTCTGTACAGCCTTGGACATGAAGAACTTTTTGAGCCCTGACAATTCCACGCCAAGAGTGAAGGTGACCTTCGTTCCATTGCCGGAGGGCTCAAAGGTGTAATCCCCACTTGGACGCACGGGTCCGGCGGTGACTCGAAACGCCACGTGTCTGTTTGGTTCGTAAGCCGTGACTTCGGTGTCTGCCGCAATCGTTCGCCCTCCGGATCCCGATACTCGTTGGCGATAGCGGACACCAACGCCGAGCTCGCCTTCTCGCTTGATTTCTTTGACCCCGGTCCGCCAATGAGTGTCATTCTCCGCATCAGCGAAAAATGTAAAGACCTCGCTCACTGGCCGGTTGATGAGGATGGAACGGCTAGCACTGGGCATGCGTAGATTCCTTTCTTCCAGGGAGAACAGAACGCAGTCACTACACCAGAAACATGGCTACGGTTTCGTACGCCGACAGACCTGGCCGTACAGGTCTGTCGGCGGTGATTCACTAGTCAACGAGTCTTCGAGGGGTCGATCAATTTGAGTTACATCGCCATAGGCGCGAGTTCATAAATTTCAACTGCATACTTCGCAGTTCCCTCGCTGAGGAACGGGTGTCCCTTGCATAGAGCAGTGGCGGCACCGATGTCTGCGGCCTCGAGGATGGTGTAACCGTTTAGGTCACTCGCACCAGTGGTCGAACCATTGCCCTGAAGCGCTGTGCGTCCAGCAAACGGTGCCCCGCCATCGACCATAGCCTTGCCGACGGCGCCCATCCAGACGTCCCACGCCTTCATCATCTGTGCAGATTGTTCCGGAGTGAACTTCTCTATCGGGGTCGCTGGGCCTTTGTACAACAGAATGAATTTTGCCATGACCTGCTCCTTTTCGACCGTGCTGATTGATGGAAGATCTCAGATCGCGACGCGACCAGAGAATGCGATGAGACGCTCCAGAATGTGGGCGTCTGGACTCATTTCGACCGCAGCTGCGAAGGAGCCACTCTCGCGGGTCTGTGGCGAAATAATTTGCTCGGCCAACTGCAGGACGTACGTTGTAACCTCATCGGAGACTGTTACCTGCTGGCCAGTCGAGATGGCGAGATCCCAGCCGTGGATAAGGAATTCCACTGACAGGATGCTGGCTGCCAGAGCGGCCGGCATCTCATACTCGCCGAGTTTCACAGTTCCTTCAAGACCTCTCTTCTGCCAGGCCTCGAGCGTCTGCTGCGCAGCGAAAGCTACCCGAGACTCAACGGTGCCCGAGGTAGGCGGGGTGACCTCTATGCCGACCGCACGCCCTAGTCGGATCAACGAGTCAATCAGGTGGTCAGCAAGTTGGCCGACGTTGAAATCGATGCATGGGGTCTGTCTGGTTAAATCCGCATCAGTGATCTCGCGCAGGACCTGCTGGCACACCGCGAGAGTGGCATCTGCGCAGGTGATTTGGTTGAGGTCCTCGGGCGCGGCCGCCCATTCGTCCGGGCCAGCATCGCCAGTTGTGGCTGCTTTCTCGAGTCGTTCGAAGAAGTGGTTCCATCCCTCAAGATGGCTGGCAGTTTGTTCATTGGTGAGGCCGTCGTGGACCAGCCGAACCAGAGTTCCGCCGTCGGCGGGTTCCACGGTGATCGTGATGGTAGAGGCATTGGGAGGAAGATCTTGAGAGCCTTCCCAGCCCCACCCGAACACGATGCGTCTGCCGGGTTCGACCTCGGTGAATGTGCCGGCGGCGACATGGCCGGGCACGATGGTCCAGCGGTACTCCCCGCCAGCCCTCAAATCGACTCGGGCCGAGACGGTCTGCCAGCGACGGAGTCGATCAGGCTCAGTGATCAACGCAAATGCCTCATCGGGGGAGACGGGAATAAACGCGGTTTTCTCAGCAAACACTGGTTCTCCTCAAGAATCAGTAGGAACTCGCCGGGCGGCGAGAGCGGTCGCATCTGCGACCAAGAGATCGAGTTCATGTGTCCAGAACCGGTCCATCTCCGCACGTAACCGGGCCATCCCGACGGGCGCAACACTGTAGATGCGCTCTCTGCCCACCTTGTGGCAGGTCACCAGCCCCGCCCCGGCAAGGACGGCAAGGTGTTGCGAAATCGCCGATCTGGTGACGGTGAAGTTTGCCGCTAGATCGGTGACGGCACGAGGTCTGGAGGCCAACGACTGCAGCACCCGACGTCTGGTTGGTTCAGCGGCGATTGTCAAGACATCAAGCATAAGAAATACGTTAGTGGGTACTAACGCATTTTCCAATAGGCAACCCATGCGGTTCCATCGGCTGGCAGGCCAGATCGGGCAGACTTAGGCCATGACCACCGAAATAAGTCTCGATCCGGCGATTTCTGCCCGGCTAAAGCGCGATGACGCAGGGCTCGTTGCCGCTGTCATCCAGGAAGCGACCACGGGGAAAGTGCTAATGGTCGGGTGGATGAACGATGTCGCGCTGGCTCGTACATTGAAAAGCGGACGCGCCACCTATTGGAGTCGGAGTCGGCAGGAATACTGGGTCAAAGGCGAAACCTCTGGCAACTTCCAGAATGTCCGCTCGGTCTCACTCGATTGCGACGGCGATGCCCTGTTGATCAAGGTCGATCAGATAGGCGTGGCATGCCACACCGGTCAAGAAAGTTGCTTCCATAACGAGTTGGCGGTCGACCTTGGAGATCGCTGAATTCCGCGCCTTGGGGCGTAGTCATCGGGTGATCCCAGTGAGTCGGACCCTCCTGGCTGACAGTGAGACGCCGTTGAGCATCTATCGCAAGATTGCCAAAGAGCGCCAAAGGACGTTCTTGCTGGAGTCCGCGGAGAATGGCGCGCTCTGGTCGCGGTATTCATTCATCGGTGCACAATGCGTCGCGACGCTCTCAGAGCGGGATGGCCTTGCGGTCTGGACAGGAAGGCCTCCAGTAGGAGTGCCGGAAGGCATAGATCCACTGGAAGCCTTGCGCATCACCGTCGAGAAATTGCGCACTCCGCGCCTTCCTGGGCAACCGCCTCTGACTGGCGGGATGGTCGGTTACCTTGGTTACGACGCCGTTCGCAGACTCGAGAAGTTACCAAATAAAGCTATTGATGATCTTCATATTCCCGAGTTGTCGTTCATGTTGGCAAGTGATTTGGCGGTGTTCGATCACCACGACTCAAAAGTGATTCTGATTGCTAACGCGATCAATTGGGATGGCTCGGATGAACGCGTCGATGAGGCTTACGCCGATGCGGTACGTCGGCTAGACCAGATGGAAGAGGATCTGCGCACATCTTTGCCGGGCAGTGCGAGTGCAATAACTAAAGACGTGAAACCGCAATATCGTCGTTGGACAGATTCAAATACATATAGTGCGAACGTCGAATTTATCAAGGAAGAGATTCGTAGGGGTGAGGCATTTCAGGTCGTTCTCTCGCAACGATTCTCGATGCCGTGTGAAGCATCGGCGCTGGATGTTTACCGAATGCTCAGGGTCAGTAATCCAAGTCCCTATATGTACCTACTTCGTTTCGAAGATGGAATAGATATTGTTGGGTCGAGTCCGGAAGCATTAGTGAAAGTCGTAGACGGCCACGCCCTCTTACATCCGATAGCAGGTACCCGTCGACGCGGCGCTGACGCAGAGGAAGATGCGCAGTTGGCTGCTGAATTACTAGCCGACCCGAAGGAACGCGCTGAGCATCTGATGCTCGTTGATCTTGGTCGCAACGATCTAGGGAGGGTCTGTGCGCCCGGCACTGTCGAAGTCGTTGAATTCATGAATGTCGAGCGTTACTCACACGTCATGCACATTGTTTCAAGCGTTGTTGGGAAAGTATCCGATGGAAAGACTTCTTTCGACGTGCTAACAGCGACATTCCCCGCTGGCACACTTTCTGGCGCGCCAAAACCTAGGGCGATGGAGATCATCGAATCACTCGAACCTATGAGGCGCGGACTCTATGGCGGTGCCATCGGATATCTGGATTTTGCTGGTGATCTCGACGCTGCGATCGCGATTCGGACGGCGTTGATCAGAGATGGCGTGGCGTATGTGCAAGCAGGGGGCGGAATCGTCGCTGATTCTAATCCGGTCGCTGAAGATCAAGAGTGTCAGAACAAAGCTGCTGCGGTATTGACAGCAATCGCTACTGCAAATCTGCTTACTCGAGAGCGAAGTTAATGATGTCGACCCTTAGTCGAGGTCGCGTAACAATTCTCTGGCTTGCCGTAGCGATCCTGTTGTTTATGGCCAGTGGAAGCGCTTGGCGAGATCTGGTGAGCAGCCCGGCCGGAACGATCGTGCATGTCTTGGTCAGAGGAAGTGAACTTGTCCCTCTGATTAAGGCTCTGGCGCTCTTTGCAATCTTGATCGCAATTGTTTCGATCTTCGCCAATCGCTTGGTGATTTCGGTTCTCTCGGCAGTGGTGGGGATTTTTGCTCTCGTCACCCTTGTATCAACCCTTGGGAAATTGGGGGTGGGTGTGACACAGGCTGGGGTCAGTCCTCAGTTTTACTGGATACCGGCTGTGGTCGGCCTTGTCGGAACAATGGGGGCCATCGTGCTGGCGATATTCACTCCGCTTTCAGCCAAGAGTTGGGCGGTCGCTCGCTACCGTGCGAGTGAGAAGAAGGGTGTTGCCCCTCTTGATTTATGGCGGGCGCAAGACGCTGGCATCGATCCCACGGTATCCGACGACTGATCTAGTCCAGTGGAGGATGGCGAGCGGGTAGAGTTCCCGCATGAATTCGCACGAGGATAATCACGGTAAAACACCGGCCGCTTGGACTGCAGTGACACTCATACTGATAGGCGCGGTGATTTCAGCAGCAGCCATACTATTGGCGCGACCAATCATTTTCTGGATTGGAATCGCATTCGTGGTAATCGGCGTTACTGCTGGACTCGTGCTGCGGGGCGCGGGCTTCGGTCAAGAAAAAATCGTAAGACACATCGGTGGTCGGTAGTGACGGTCCTTGACGAGATCATCGCTGGGGTCCTTGCTGACCTTGCGATCCGCCAAGGAATAGTCTCGCTCGATCAGTTGAAGGATCGAATATCGGACGCCCCTTTGGCGCGTGATATCAGACCAGCTTTATGTGGCGCGGATACTGCAATCATCGCGGAAGTGAAGAGATCGTCTCCGAGCAGAGGCAGACTCGCCGAAATCCCAGATCCGGCGATTTTAGCGGCAGAGTATGCCGCTGGCGGCGCCGCTCTTATCAGCGTTCTGACCGAGGAGCGACGATTTGGTGGCTCGCTCGAAGACTTGGATAGCGTGCGGGCAAGAATTTCAACACCGGTTCTGCGGAAAGATTTTTTAGTAACGCCCTATCAAATCTGGGAGTCACGTGCACACGGCGCCGACGTGGTTCTATTGATCGTCGCTGCGTTGGAGTCAGCGGATCTGGTTGAGCTACTTGAATGCGCGGAATCCTTGGGGATGCAGGCACTTGTTGAGGCACATACGGCGGATGAGGTGGATCGGGCCGCCGATGCTGGGGCAAAGATCATCGGTATCAATGCGCGCAATCTCAAGACGTTGGAAGTTGATCGCGCAGTATTTCCTCAACTGGTCGCCCGGATTCCCAACGGAATAATTAAAGTCGCCGAGTCCGGCATCCGAGGCCCGCTTGATGTCTCGGATTATGCCGATGCTGGTGCGGATGCGGTTCTTGTTGGTGAGGCGTTGGTCACTGGCGATAACCCGCGCCAGGTCGCTGCCGAGTTAGTAGCCGCAGGCCGCGCTGGCAGGTCGAAGTCCGCGGGCGCATGAACGCTCGTCTGTTCTCTAGGCTGTACCCGTGGCTTTAGGAATCAGCGAACCAGACGCCGGAGGTCACTTTGGCAGGTTTGGCGGCCGTTATGTGCCAGAGGCACTGATCGCTGCTCTCGATGAATTATCTGCCGCACACCAATCTGCGTTAATCGATCCGGTTTTCCAAGCCGAGTTATCACATCTGCATGCCACCTACGTCGGTCGCCCAAGCATTCTCACCGAAGCCTTGCGTTTCGCCGACGAGTGCGGTGGCGCGCGAATCCTCCTCAAACGTGAAGATCTAAATCACACAGGTTCACACAAGATAAATAACGTGATCGGCCAGGCACTACTTACCAAACGAATGGGCAAGAAGCGAATAATTGCCGAAACTGGTGCGGGTCAACACGGTGTGGCTTCGGCGACCGCCGCCGCTCTTATGGGCCTTGAGTGTGTTGTCTACATGGGTGAGGAGGACATGCGGCGCCAAGCGTTAAACGTGGCGCGGATGCGGTTGCTCGGCGCTGAAGTGATTCCGGTGACGGCAGGCTCGAAGACCCTAAAAGATGCAGTGAATGAAGCAATGCGCGATTGGGTGACCAACGTCGAAACGACGCATTACCTGCTTGGTACCGTCGCCGGACCACATCCATTCCCAGTCATGGTCCGTGATTTCCAACGCGTCATTGGTATCGAGGCCAGGGCACAAGTGCTCGAATTAACGGGGGCATTGCCAACTGCAGTGCTTGCTTGCGTCGGCGGCGGCTCTAATGCGATCGGCATCTTCCACTCGTTCATCCCCGATGAGAACGTTCGCTTGATCGGTTTCGAAGCCGCCGGAGATGGCGTCGAGACTGGACGACATGCTGCGACGATTACTGGTGGTACGCCTGGTGTATTCCAGGGCACCAGTTCGTATCTGCTACAAGACGAAGATGGTCAGACCATCGAATCGCATTCGATTTCGGCGGGCCTTGATTACCCAGGTGTTGGACCAGAACATGCATTTCTTCACGACATCGGCCGCGCGGAGTACCGAGCGATTACCGACGCACAGGCGATGAATGCCTTCTCGCTTCTTAGTCGAACTGAGGGCATCATCCCAGCAATTGAATCTGCCCATGCGCTGGCTGGCGCCATGATCGTCGGCCGTGAGCTAGGACCTGAGGCGGTGCTTCTCGTCAATCTCTCAGGTCGGGGCGATAAAGATGTGCAGACCGCAGCGGATTGGTTCGGGATCAAACTATGAGTTCCAAGACACTTCTAGTCCAGAGACTTGCGGCGATCAGGGCTGAGGGAAGGGCCGCCCTGATCGGTTACCTCCCAGCCGGATTCCCAAGCGTCGATGGATCGATCGCAGCGATGAAAGCGATGATTGCCGGGGGAGTCGATGTAATTGAAGTCGGGTTTCCCTACAGCGATCCGGTCATGGATGGACCAACGATCCAATTGGCCGCAGGCCGCGCCCTTGCCCAAGGCACAAGCGCCGTTGATGTTCTTAAAACCGTAGAAGCGATTACTCAGACGAATACACCAGCGGTCGTCATGTCCTACTGGAATCCAGTAGCGCATTACGGTGTCTCAAATTTTGCGCGAGATCTAGCCAAAGTTGGCGGGTCCGGACTCATCACTCCCGATCTAACAATCGACGAAGCAAGTGAATGGTTGAACGCTGCTGCAACGAGTTCGATCGACCCCATCTTTGTGGTTGCACCGAGCACTACGGATGAGCGCCTATCAAAAGTAGTCGCCGCTTGTCGTGGCTTCGTCTACGCCGCAAGCACGATGGGGGTAACTGGTGCTAGGAGCAAGGTGGCAAATACCGCAGAGGCTCTGGTCAGAAGGGTGTGCGCAGCCACTGATTTGCCGGTCTGCGTAGGGCTGGGCGTCTCCAATGCAGAACAGGCAAACGAAGTTGCCCAGTATGCAGATGGCGTGATCGTTGGTTCGGCCTTTGTTCGCACTCTGCTTGACGCACCAGATCTCGCCTCCGGAATCAAGGCCGTCGAAGACCTCGCTCGCGCATTGGCGGAAGGGGTGCGGCGATGAGGCAGTATGCGCCCTGGGTATCTCTCGTTGGACGTCTTGTTCTAGGTGGCACGCTTCTGATTGCTGGAGTCCTCAAAGTTTCACATCCTTACACCTCAACAGCGGCGGTCCGCGCTTACCGCCTCCTGCCAAACTCTCTGGCAAATCTGATCGGTTACATCCTTCCTTGGGTGGAGATTGGCCTCGCGTTGGCTCTGATACTCGGGCTTGGCATCCGTTTCTCTGCTGCTTTCGCCGGTGTCTTGATGATGGTATTTATCATCGGGGTTGGGTCGGCCTGGGCAAGGGGGCTTACGATCGACTGCGGATGTTTTGGTGGCGGCGGACAAGTCGCTGCTGGGGCTACCAAGTATTGGCAGGAGATTGCTCGCGATCTGGGGTTGACGTTGATCGCGGGATTCTTAGTTTGGCAACCTAAAAGTAAGTTCGCACTCGGAGAATGAAAAGGGCAATTTGAGATGAGTGAATCGAAGAACGAAGGTCACCAGACCAAGTCGGAGAAGCGAATTCAGGCTGCCGCCGACAGGAAGGCGGCTGCCAATCTTGAACAGCGACGACGTCGTACAACTCGCATGATCACCGTCGGATCGATTCTCCTCGTCGTTATCGTCGGAGTGGTCTTCAGCCTCCTTGCCAACAAGACGCATACCAACGCCGCCCTTCCACCTTCGGCCGTGGTTGCAAATAGTTCTGGACTGACCTTCAACGCATCAGCAAAGCCGACTATTGATGTCTGGGAAGATTTCCAATGTCCGGCCTGCGGTATTTTCGAGAAAGCCAATGGGCAATATCTCCATGACGTCGTGACCCAAGGTAAGGCGAAGGTAGTTTTTCATATCCTCTCTTTCATTGGGCCTGAATCGGTGATCCTGGCCAATGCCAGCGGGTGTGCAGATGAAGCGGGAAAATTCCTCGACCTGCATTCTTACATCTATGCCCACCAGACCACTGAGAACTCTGGTTACTGGGGTGCCAACACAATTCTTGCTGCAGGAAAATCAGCCGGAATCACCGATCCAGTGTATGCAAAGTGCGTGAACGAAGGCACTTATGCCAAGTGGGTTCAGAACGTCGAAGTTAGCGGCCGCGATTCAAATATCAATCAGACTCCGACGATCTTGATCGACGGCAAGGAGCTCAATCGCGAGGCGGGCACCTATATCGATCCAGCCATCTTTAAGGCAGCGCTGGCTAGTGCGGGAGTGAAGTAAACACTATGGCGAATGGTAGTTCTCAGATTCTGGCCTTTATCCCCACGCCGACCGTTTCTACCATTCACTTAGGGCCGCTAGTTCTCCATTTCTATGCTCTGATGATTCTCCTTGGGATTCTGGTCGCGGTAAAAATAGGTTCAGCGCGTTGGCAACGGAAGGGGGGCGGTGCCAACGACATTGCTGATATTTCTATCTTCATCGTCCCGATTGGAATCATCGGTGGTCGGCTGTATCACGTCATCACGACTCCCGAGCTCTACTTTGGATCGCGCGGCCATCTGATTGATGCGCTGAAGGTTTGGAATGGCGGCCTGGGGATTTGGGGTGCGGTGGCTCTCGGCGCCGCCGCCGGTTTCTATGCACATCGTCGATTGGCCAAGCGCCGACCAGGGGTGCCAAGTTTCGGCACTCTGGTCGATGCATTGGCCCCAGGATTGGTCCTGGCCCAGGCGATCGGTCGGTGGGGTAATTGGTTCAATGGGGAACTCTTCGGTCGCCCAACCACTCTGCCCTGGGGCTTGGAGATTCCGCCGGCACTAAGGCCGTCGGGGTATGAGAACTTCGCGACGTTTCACCCGACCTTTCTCTATGAATCCCTCTGGTGCGTCGGTGTCGCCGCCGCTCTTCTCTATGCCGAGCGGCGCTGGAAATTAGCAAACGGAGAAGTCTTTGCCCTGTACGTCGCGCTGTACACCACTGGTCGGGCCTGGATTGAAGCCCTACGAATCGACGATGCCCACCACATCCTTGGTCTCCGGCTAAACGATTGGGTCTCGATTGTCGTCCTGATCGGGTCGCTCATCTTCCTAGTGCGGAGCCGGAGGCGCGCGGCGCTGATAGATTGATCCTCTCGGGCCGATGCTGTCCCGCTCCCTAGGAAGCAATTGGAGCCCGATGTGATGCCATTCTCCGCGATCCCAGCGGCTCAGGGGCTATATGACCCGGCTGCCGAGCGCGATTCCTGTGGCGTGGCGTTCGTCGCCACGCTCACTGGTCAGGCAAGCCATGACGTAATCGTCAAAGCGCTGGATGCGCTACGTAATTTGGAGCATCGTGGCGCATCGGGCGCTGAGCCTGATTCTGGCGATGGTGCCGGACTCTTGCTGGCGGTCCCTGACGCCTTTTTCCGTGCTGTGAGCGGTCTGACTCTTCCGCAGGCTGGCTCTTACGCAGCAGGAATAGTTTTCTTGCCAAGCGATGACGCAGAGGCTCTGGACATCATGGGCGGGATTGCGCAAATCGCAGATGAAGAAGGACTCATAACACTCGGTTGGCGCGACCTTCCCACAGATCCATCGACTCTTGGCTCGACAGCGCGTTCAGTTATGCCTGCGTTCAAACAGCTTTTTATCTCAGGCAAGCAAGGCGAGAGTGGCATCACGCTCGATCGTCTCGCATTCGTATTACGGAGGCGCGCGGAGCACACGCTCTCGGTCTACTTCGCTTCGCTCTCTAGCCGCACCATCGTCTACAAGGGGATGCTGACGACGGGCCAGTTGGAGCCGTTCTTCCCTGATCTCTCTGATTCACGCATGGTCTCGCGCTTAGCGCTGATCCACTCGCGTTTTTCGACCAACACTTTTCCCTCATGGCCGCTTGCGCATCCATATCGTTACATCGCTCATAACGGTGAGATCAATACCGTCAAGGGCAATCGCAATTGGATGCGCGCACGCGAGGCCTTGCTCGAGTCATCTCTGATACCTGGTGATTTGGAGAGGCTCTCTCCGATTTGCGGCGAAGGCGGCAGCGATTCGGCCTCCTTTGATGAGGTCCTTGAGTTGCTTCACCTCGGGGGGCGTTCACTCCCTCATGCTGTCTTGATGATGATCCCTGAGGCGTGGGAGAACAACTCATCCATGGCGCAATCGCGCCGAGATTTTTATGCCTTTCACAGCGCTTTGATGGAACCATGGGATGGCCCGGCCTGTGTCACCTTCACAGATGGCACTCAAATTGGGGCTGTTCTTGATCGGAATGGATTGCGCCCGGCGCGCTACTGGGTCACAAAGGACTTGGTGGTTCTGGCTAGTGAAGTCGGAGTTCTCGATATCCCGCAAGAAGATGTGGTTAGAAAAGGTCGGCTCCAGCCAGGACGGATGTTCCTGGTCGACGTGGAGCAGGGACGCATCGTTGAAGACGAGGAAATCAAAGAGGAACTGGCAAATGCTGCTCCATACTCCGAGTGGCTCCATGCAGGGCTGATCAGACTAGAAGATCTCTCGCCGAGAGAGCACATCATCTATCCGCACGCCTCGGTGACCAGACGCCAGCGAGCTTTCGGGTACACCGATGAAGAAATCAAGATATTGATTTCGCCAATGGCTCGAACCGGTCTTGAACCCATCGGTTCGATGGGGACTGACACTCCAATCGCTGTTCTCTCGCAACGCCCTCGGCTGCTTTTCGATTATTTCACGCAACTTTTCGCGCAGGTGACAAATCCACCTCTTGACGCTATTCGTGAAGAGCTTGTCACATCGCTCTCCGGGACGATCGGCCCAGAGCACAATCTCCTAGAGCCGAGCGCCGCTTCGTGCCGACAGATCCTCTTGCCGTTCCCGGTAATTGATAATGATGAATTGGCCAAACTTGTCCACGTCAACGCCGACGGTGATTTTCCAGGGTTCACGACGCATGTCGTTCGCGGGCTCTTCCCTGTCTCTGGTGATGGTGGGGCGCTAGTAGACAGACTTGAAGAGATCCGTCGTGAGGTCTCTGATGCGATCGCCAATGGCGCCCGAATCGTTGTTCTCTCAGATAGAGATGGCGATGCAGACAATGCACCAATCCCATCCTTACTTCTGACCTCGGCGGTACACCATCATTTGATCCGCGAGCGCACTCGAACGCAGGTCGGCTTGGTCGTCGAAGCTGGAGATGTCCGCGAAGTTCACCACGTCGCGCTCCTGATCGGTTTTGGTGCAGCGGCCGTAAACCCCTATCTGGCAATGGAGACTGCCGAAGATTTAGTTCACCAAGGCGTTATAAAGAACACCACACCTGAGAAGGCAGTACGCAACCTGATAAAAGCGCTTGGCAAGGGCGTGTTAAAAGTCATGTCAAAAATGGGCATCTCGACTGTTGCCTCTTACACCGGCGCCCAAGTTTTCGAAGCAATCGGTCTATCGAAGGCGGTCATCGACGAGTACTTCACAGGAACCGTCTCGAGGCTTGGGGGTGTAGGTATCGAGGTTCTCGCGGAAGAGGCGATCAAACGCCACCACGTGGCCTACCCACCGGGCGGAGATGTACCAGGGTCTATCAGACTGCCCATTGGTGGCGAGTATCAGTGGCGGCGCGATGGCGAGCCACATCTATTCGATCCGGATACAGTCTTTGCGCTACAGCATTCGACTCGTAATCGTCGTTACGATATTTTCAAGAAGTACACGAATCGGGTAGATGAGCAATCACAACGTTTGATGACTCTTCGTGGGCTCTTTGCCCTTAAAGCCGCGCAGAACCCAATTCCAATCGAGGAAGTTGAGTCGGTCGAGTCGATCATCAAGCGATTCTCAACTGGCGCGATGTCTTACGGGTCAATCTCAAAAGAAGCGCACGAGACTCTTGCCATTGCCATGAATCGGATCGGTGGTAAGTCCAATACGGGCGAGGGTGGCGAAGATCCAGACCGTTACCTACCTCTACCGAATGGCGATTCAAAACGCTCGGCAATCAAACAGGTGGCATCGGGTCGGTTCGGTGTCACTAGCGAATATCTGGTTAACGCCGATGATCTTCAGATCAAAATGGCACAAGGCGCCAAGCCAGGAGAGGGCGGGCAACTGCCCGCCAACAAGGTCTACCCCTGGATCGCCAAGACGCGCCACTCGACGCCGGGCGTCGGTCTGATCTCACCCCCTCCCCACCACGATATTTATTCGATCGAAGATTTAGCCCAACTCATCCACGATCTAAAGAATGCGAATCGGGATGCCCGGATCCACGTCAAACTAGTGGCGGAAGTCGGCGTTGGCACCGTCGCCGCGGGTGTGAGCAAAGCGCATGCTGATGTGGTTCTGATTTCCGGCCACGATGGCGGGACCGGCGCATCGCCGCTGACGTCCTTGAAGCATGCCGGGGCGCCATGGGAGATGGGTCTTGCTGAAACCCAACAGACTCTCTTACTCAACGGACTGCGTGATCGCATTGTTGTTCAGACCGATGGGCAATTGAAAACTGGACGCGATGTTGTGATAGCTGCACTCCTAGGTGCTGAAGAGTTTGGTTTCGCGACTGCCCCACTCGTGGTCTCAGGATGCGTCATGATGCGAGTCTGTCATCTCGACACTTGTCCGGTTGGTGTCGCTACCCAGAATCCAGAATTGCGCGCACACTTCAGCGGCAAACCAGAATTCGTCGAGGCGTTCTTTGAATATATTGCCGAAGAGGTACGCGAGTATCTGGCCATGCTTGGCCTACGGTCACTCGTTGACGCAGTTGGCCACGTGGAATTACTTGAGACCAAGGCGGCAGTAGACCATTGGAAGGCAAGTGGGCTTGACCTTTCCCCACTTTTCCACGTTCCAGATCTACCGCCAGGCGCAGCGCGCAGCTGCACCTCGAAGCAGGACCATGGGTTAGAGAAGGCACTCGACAATCAGCTAATCGACTTAGCCATTGAAGCGCTCGAGCATCGAGTACCGGTGCGAATCTCGATGCCTGTGCGGAATGTCAACCGCACAGTCGGAACGATGCTGGGGTCGGAGGTCACTAGGAGGTTCGGGGGAGCGGGTCTGCCCGATGGCACCATTGATATCACGCTGCACGGCTCCGCAGGCCAATCTCTGGGCGCCTTCTTGCCCGCGGGAATCGATATCCGACTCTATGGCGATGCCAACGACTATGTAGGAAAAGGTCTCTCCGGCGGACGAATTATCATCAGACCTGATGAAAAGTCCGTATTCGATGCTGCAGCCAACGTGATCGCAGGCAATGTCATCGGGTATGGCGCAACCAGCGGCGAGATCTATCTACGCGGAATCGTTGGTGAGCGATTCTGTGTTAGGAACTCGGGTGCAAAAGCAGTAGTTGAAGGTGTTGGCGATCACGCATGCGAATACATGACAGGTGGGACCGTCGTGGTGCTCGGGAGCACTGGGCGAAACGTAGCGGCTGGCATGTCCGGCGGGCGAGCATTCATACTTGATCTGGATGGTGCAAAACTCAATGGCGAAATGGTCGATGTCGTTCCGATCGATCAGACGCAATCAAAACTCCTTCATGCGCTCATCTCTCGTCACGCCGCAGAGACCGGATCCCATGTGGCTGCCAAGATTCTGGCCACCTGGCCAGAATCTCTCGGCCGATTCTCTCTGATCATGCCACGCGAATATGAGCGAGTTCTCGCGGCAATCAGTAGGGCGCAGACCGAGGGTCGGTCCATCGATGAAGCAGTGATGGAGGCCGCAAATGGCTGACCCTAGAGGTTTCTTGACCACTCCGCGTAAATTGCCGAAACGGCGCCCAGTCGAGATACGCCTTCAAGATTGGCATGAGGTCTATGAGGAGCAACCTTTTGACGAACTCCAGAAGCAAGCAGGCCGCTGTATGGACTGTGGAATTCCGTTCTGTCATCAAGGCTGCCCGCTTGGAAATTTAATACCAGAGTGGAATGACCTCATTTGGCGGGGCGAACGTGCCGAGGCTATGGATCGGTTGCATGCCACCAATAATTTTCCCGAGTTCACCGGACGGCTCTGCCCTGCTCCGTGTGAAACCGCATGTGTGGTTGCCATCGATGGCGATGCAGTGACGATCAAGCAAGTGGAATTGCGCATCGTCGAAGAAGCCTGGGATGCAGGAAGAGTGGTCCCACTTCCACCAGATCGCTTGAGTGGCAAGACGGTGGCGGTCGTAGGATCAGGCCCTGCCGGTTTAGCCGCGGCCCAACAATTGACCAGAGCCGGACACACAGTGGCGGTATTCGAACGTGCCGATCGAGTTGGCGGGCTTCTCCGCTATGGAATCCCCGAATTCAAAATGGAGAAGCGAGTCATCGATCGCCGAGTAGCCCAGATGATCGGCGAAGGGACGCGCTTCAGAACTAGCGTCGAAGCTGGCGTAGATATCACTGGAAGCCAATTGCGAGCTCGCTACGATGCGGTAGTCGTTGCGATCGGTGCTACGTCGTGGCGCGACCTGTCTATCCCCGGTCGGTCATTATCAGGCATTTATCAAGCCATGGAGTATCTGCCTTGGGGAAACAAGGAGAGCCTGGGTGAACTCGATCAAGAGTCGGCGATCACCGCGGCTGGTAAGCGCGTGATCATTCTTGGTGGTGGAGACACTGGCTCAGACTGCCTTGGCACTGCGCTGCGACAGGGTGCCACGAGCGTCCTGCAATTAGAGATCATGCCCAGACCAAGCGATGAACGACCACATACACAGCCGTGGCCGACATTTCCAATGATCTATCGAGTATCGAGTGCACAAGAAGAAGGTGGCGAGCGAATTTATTCGGTTACCACACAGGCATTTCTCGGCAATGAGCGCCAAGAAGTGATTGGACTTCAGATTGCTGAAGTCCAATTGGTCGATGGACGATTTGAAGAGGTACCCAACACTCAAGAAGTGATCGATGCAGACTTGGTTTTATTGGCGATGGGGTTCACTGGCCCTGAACAGTCGCCTCTGCTGACTCAACTAGAAGTAGACCTAGACGAACGTGGGAACTTGAAACGTGATGAGAACTACATGAGCACTGCGCCTGGGGTTTTCGTCTGTGGTGATTCTGGTCGGGGACAATCCTTGATTGTATGGGCGATTGCCGAAGGGCGATCCGCTGCCGCTGCTGTCGATGCCTATCTACTCGGACAAGCACGACTGCCGGTAGCGATTCCGCCGACCGCCAGGCCCATAGCCCTTTAGCCATAGGATAACTAAATGCGTCGTGCAAAGATTGTCTGTACCCTCGGCCCCTCATCAGAGAGCGTCGAGCAGTTAACTGCTCTAGTCGCGGCCGGCATGGATGTAGCTCGACTGAACCTTTCACATGGCTCCTATCCGGAGCATGAGTTGCGCTATTTGCGGGTGCGCGAGGTGGCCAAGGCTGCTGGACGCCCAGTTGCCATTCTCGCCGATCTTCAAGGGCCAAAGATCAGATTGGGTCGTTTCTTAGATGGTCCGTACGAACTTGCTCTAGGTGATCTCTTCACGATCACAACTGATGATGTCATGGGGACCAGAGAGATTGTTTCGACGACCTACAAGGGGCTCACTGGTGATGTCGCGGTCGGAGATCGGATTCTCATTGACGATGGCCGAGTTGGTCTTGAAGTTCTCGAAGTTTCGGGTACTCAAGTAAAGACTCGTTGTATCGAGGCTGGACCAGTAAGCAATAACAAAGGTTTAAATCTTCCCGGCGTCGCCGTTTCAGTGCCAGCGCTCTCCGAGAAAGACGAGAAGGATTTGCGTTGGGCGCTTCACATCGGTGTCGACTGGGTGGCACTTTCTTTTGTGCGCTCAGCCGAAGATATTGATGCCGTTCATCGAATCATGGATGAAGAAGGGATCCGAGTTCCGGTCATCGCCAAGATCGAGAAGCCGCAAGCCGTAACGAACTTGGCTTCGATTGTCTCCGCTTTCGATGGGATCATGGTTGCTCGAGGTGACCTAGGTGTTGAGCTGCCGATTGAGAATATCCCGATCGTTCAAAAACATTGTGTGACCTTGGCTAGGGATAATGCGAAACCGGTCATCGTAGCAACGCAGATGCTCGATTCGATGATTACCGCTTCCAGGCCGACCCGGGCTGAAGTCACTGATTGTGCAAATGCTGTTCTGGATGGTGCTGATGCGCTCATGCTTTCTGGTGAAACAAGCATTGGAAATCACGCTGTCGAAGCCGTTGCGACCATGTCGAGAATTATTGAGAAGATTGAAACGGAGGCTCTTGATCTGGTACCAAAACTGACTCATGAGCCACGCACGAAGGGCGGTGCGATTACTAAGGCAGCCGTTGAGGTAGGCGAGATGGTTGGTGCCAAGTTCCTGGTTGCCTTCACCCAGTCTGGGGATTCGGCTCGCCGGATGTCTCGATTGCGCTCTCCGTTGCCCATTCTTGCCCTCACCCCCGAACCTGGAACCTTCAACCGGATGGCACTCAGTTGGGGTGTTGAGCCCATGCTCGTCCAGTCGGTTGGACACACCGATCAGATGGTCAAGCAAGTTGACACGGCATTGATCAATACCCAGCGCGTCGAATTGGGCGACTTGATCATGATCGTCGCTGGTTCCCCTCCGGGGATACCAGGGTCGACTAACGCCATGCGAGTGCACCGGATCGGTGATGCGATCAGTGGTGCGGCGCCGGCTTATCGCTGATGTGCCTCGAGTCGGATTCGAACCGACACTATGCAGTGTTTGAGACTGCCCTCTCTACCGTTGGAGTACCGAGGCGGGTCCTTGCTACCGCATATCTTATCGTTGGCTCTAGGCTGATTTCGTGACTACTGCCATGTCGGCTCAAGTACCGGGTGGATACCGAGTCCTGGTCGCCGAAGACGAGGCGCTGATTCGTCTTGATCTTGTCGAGATGCTCCGAGAAGCCGGGTATGACGTGGTCGGTGAGGCGGCCGATGGTGAGGCTGCCCTCTTATTGGCCCGAAGAGACCGCCCCGACTTGGTGATTTTGGATGTGAAAATGCCGGTGATGGATGGGATCACCGCGGCCGAAACGATTGTGAAAGAGCGTCTGAGCGCCGTTCTGATGCTCACTGCCTTCAGCCAGCGCGATCTGGTACTCCGGGCTAAAGAGGCCGGGGCGATGGCCTATCTGCTCAAGCCTTTTACGATTGGGGACCTGATCCCAGCGATAGAAATTGCGGTCGGACGCCACCAAGAGATGCTTGCCCTCGAAGCCGAGGTAGAGACCCTGGCTGAGCGGTTGGAGACAAGGAAAGCCGTTGATCGAGCCAAAGGCGTCTTGATGGCAACGATGGGGGTCAACGAGTCTGATGCGTTCCGTTGGATTCAGAAAGCCTCGATGGACCGGCGTCTATCGATGCGAGCGGTAGCAGAAGCAGTGATCAACAAGGAGAAGGCGCCGAAAATATAGGCTTCCGACCGTCACGATTGACCCTCCACGGCGACACCCAATCGAAGCCGTTACCAGTTCGCAACCAAAAACGCTAGGCGCGGCCCCTTCTCGTCGCAATAATCTTGATCACCAATGGCGTCGGGGGGTTCTCCTCGCGTCGTCACCGTCGGAAGGGAAAATATGTCACGCAAGTTAATTGTGCTCGCTGCTGTAGCGGCAGCAGGTCTTGCGATTACGGGGTGCTCGTCGTCCTCGTCATCGTCGTCCTCGGCTAGTTCCTCGTTGATCATCTCGTCTGACCTGCCGCTACAGGGCTCGTCAAAGGATTCAAACGACTCGACTAACAAGGCGATTGAGCTCTACCTCAAGCAGGTTGGCTATAAAGCTGGGAAATTCACCGTCTCGTTTAAGACCTACGATGACGCGACTGCCGCTAAAGGTGCTTGGGACGACGCGACTTGTGCCAAGAACGCACAGGACCACGTAGCCAACCGTAATGAAGTTGCGGTAATGGGCACCTACAACTCAGGCTGCGCCAAGATCATCGTGCCGGTCCTCAACCAGGACCCATCCGGCCCAATGCTCATGGTCTCGCACGCGAACACAAACCCTGGGCTCACCAAGGCGTGGAATGCAGGCGAACCTGCCATCTACTACCCATCGGGTGCGCGTAACTATGCTCGCGTCTGCACGACAGATGATTACCAGGGCTCAGCGGCGGCACAATTCGCCAATGAGGTTCTAAAGGCAAAGAAGATTTATGTCCTCAACGACAACCAGACCTACGGCCAAGGTGTCGCGCAGGCATTCACCACTGAGGCCAAAAAACTCGGTCTGACCGTTCTTTCAAGCGGTCCATACGGAGAAGCCTGGGATGCAAAGCAACCTAACTACGCCTCCCTCTTCACCAAGATCAAAGGGCTAAATCCGGACATGGTCTACGTCGGAGGCATCTTCGACAACAACGGTGGTCAGTTGGTCAAGGACAAGTTCAAGGTTCTTGGGGACAACACCAAGGTCAAGTTCATGGCGCCAGATGGTTTCACTGGCTACCCAGATCTGACCAAACTCCCAGAAGCGCAGGGCATGTACCTCACCTTCGCTGGGCTGAGTGCCGATCTGTTGCCGGCGACTGGCGCAGGCGCCAAGTTGCTTGCTGATTACAAGACTACCTACGGTTCTGCTCCAATCGGTTCCTACCCGCTCTATGGCGTAGCCGCGGTCCAGGTAATCCTGGCTGCCATCGCTAAATCGGATGGAACGCGCAAGAGCGTCACCGCTGCAGTCTTCGGCGGGACCGGGATCAGCATCCCAGCCAGCGAGTCGGTTCTTGGCAAGACGCTGAATATCGACCCGAAGACTGGCGATGTCGACGCCAAAGACATCACGGTTGAAATTGTCAAGGGCAATGCGGAGACCACCCTCCAGGCGTGGACCGTTAAGTAAGGCAAGGCGCGCAGAGAGCTGTGGGGCGAGGACGACCGTCCTCGCCCCACAGTCTGCGCGGAATAGGCAAAATAGATAGGTGCCCGACAGATTTGCCGAATAGCCCTACTATTCGGCCAACAGCAAGGGAAGGCTCCGATAGTGGCCATAGCGACCAGCACCGCTAAGAGCGGCAGAGTTCATACCTTTTCGCGAAGTGAAGCCAGGCGGCGAGTATTTGAGCGCATCTCAGCCGTTCTCTTCTCCATTGTTGGCATCATCTGGCTGAGTGCCAACCTTATGAAGTCCCCTTCCCAGTTTTTCCAAGCGGCAATAGGCGGATTGAGCAATGGCGCCCTGTATGCCCTGATCGCCCTTGGCTACACCCTGGTTTACGGCATCATCGAGTTGATCAACTTCGCCCACGGCGACCTGTTCATGCTTGGCGGTGTCTTCTCCGCCTATTTCATAACGATCTGGTTCGGCCAAGTTAAATCCTCGCCCAGAGGCTGGCTGATCTTCCTTCTCTGCCTATTTGCAGTGATGACTTTTACTGGATCAATCAATGTTGCCATTGAACGTTTTGCCTATCGACGCCTACGTCGCGCCCCGAAACTTGCTCCGCTGATTACCGCGGTCGGTATGTCATTCATACTTCAGTTCGTTGGACTCACCTGGAATGGGTCTGGGCAAAAAAATTGGAATAGCGTGCTCCCGGGCGGCGCAATAAATATTGGCGGAGTCAAGATTTACTACGTGACCCTGATTCTCTTTGCGGTGACCGTTCCTCTTCTACTCTTTCTTACCTTCATCGTTTCCAAGACGAGGCAGGGTAAGGCGATGCGAGCTACAGCTCAAGATCAAGATGCGGCGCGACTGATGGGAATCGATGTCAACCGCACGATTTCTTTCACTTTCGCAATCGGAGGAGCCCTGGCAGGTGCTGCAGGACTGCTCTATGTCGAGACCATTGGCACCACCGCCTACAACCTTGGTTATCAACTCGGCTTGATTGCCTTTACATCTGCGGTCCTTGGTGGCATTGGGAATCTTACTGGTGCAGTTCTTGGCGCAGTGCTGATTGGCCTCATTCAAGGCTTAAATGACGGGTTGCCGATTGGCCTCGGACAGCAGTGGTCGCAGACGGTCGTCTTCTCAATCTTGATCATGCTGATGGTCTTCAAACCTACTGGCATTCTTGGCACTCCAACCACAGAGAAGGTCTGATGATGGCTATGCAGAATAAGCGAGTCGTCAAAGAGCACTCGCAGAAGAAGTGGGCTCTCGGGTTTCTTGTGGGAGCCGTCCTTGTCTACGTTCTCTACGCCTTCGTCATTTCCCGCGTCCCCTATGGAATTCAGAATTTTCTTCAGACGTGGTTCCCTGCGACAGCGATAAATGAGGCACTTGTCTGGGTGATTTGTGCACTCGGGCTCAATATCGTGGTCGGTTACGCAGGCTTGCTAGATCTTGGGTACGTTGCCTTCTGGGCGATCGGCGGCTACTCGGCAGGCTGGTTTATGTCTGCCTTCTTCCAACAGGTCAATATTCACTTGGGTGGAACGACCGTCGTCCAAAGTCGAGGCATACACATCTCATTCTGGGGTGTGCTCATTCTGGGCTCGCTGATCTGCGCCTTCTTCGGAATCGTGATTGGCGCGCCAACGCTCCGACTAAAAAGTGATTACCTCGCCTTGGTCACGTTGGGTTTCGGCGAAATCATCCCCCAGGTTTTTGTCAACGGCGAGAACATCGGTGGGTTCAATCTCTCCAACGGGACGAAGGGCATCACGCCGCTAGATAACATTAACTTTCTTGGCAAACAGTTGGGGCCATTCGATCTGAGTCAGAAGTACATCATCTTTGTTTTCTTGACTTCGGTAATGGTTTTCATCTCGCTCCGGCTCCGTGGAGGTCGCCTTGGGCGCGCCTGGTTGGCTATTCGTGAAGACGAGTTGGCAGCGAGCATGATGGGCGTTCCATTGATGCGCACCAAACTATCGGCCTATGCGGTCGGCGCAATGGCAGGCGGTATTGGTGGCGTTGCCTTCGCCACACACGTCAATGGCGTCTTCGCAGACCGCTTCAACTTCTCCATTTCAATCATTCTCCTTGCAATGGTTGTGCTCGGAGGCATGGGCAACGTTTGGGGCGTAATCGTCGGCGCCTTGGTCGTGGCTTGGGTTAACTCAACCGGTCTGCCCTCAGGTGGCAATGCGATAAATAGCGTCTTAGGCACAAATATAAACTTCCCTTCCTACAACTTCTTGATCTTCGGTCTGGTGCTGGTCTTGATGATGCTCTTCAAACGTGAAGGGCTCCTACCAGAGAGTCGCCTCAAGATGGTGCTTCATGAACATGATGATGATGAGAGCATTAAGGTGAGTGCTTAATGATGCCGGCTCTCACCAATACTGAACTTGCCCTCTCGGCCGAATCAATTAGCGTTGAATTTGGTGGTCTTGTCGCAGTCGATGACGTGAGTTTCACCATCCCCAAGAAATCAGTCGTGAGCCTCATTGGCCCGAACGGTGCCGGAAAGACGACTTTCTTCAACGTTCTCACTGGCCTTTACAAACCGACTTCGGGGCGAGTGAGTTTCGGGGAGAAGGACATTACGGACTTGGCGCCTCACAAGATCGCTTCACTGGGGATTGCCCGCACTTTCCAGAACATCCGTCTCTTCGGTCTTATGACGGCAGAAGAGAACGTAATGGTCGCGATGCACTCACACTTGAAGGCCGGCATCCTTGCCACAATTCTGCACACACCGAGGCAGCAGAGAGAAGAGCGTGAATCACATGAAAGGGCTCGCGAGCTCCTCGACTTCGTGGGCATTGGCAAATGGGCTGGGGAATACGCCCGGAACCTCTCCTATGGTGATCAGCGACGCTTGGAAGTTGCCAGAGCCCTTGGACTAAGGCCACAAATCCTGCTCCTCGATGAGCCAACAGCTGGAATGAATCCGCAAGAATCTGCGACGTTCGTCGAATTCGTCTATCGAGTGCGCGACGCACAGGACGTCGCCATCTTGTTGATCGAACACGATATGAGTGTCGTGATGAGCGTCTCAGAACGGATCACGGTGCTTGACCGAGGCGAGAAGATCGCGGAGGGATCGGCGGCAGAGATCAAATCGAATCCACGAGTTATCGAGGCGTATCTCGGTAAAGGCGCCGGCGAGGGAGCGAAGTCGTGAGCGTCTTGCTAGAGGTGACTGACCTCAAGGTGGCTTATGGCAAGATTCTGGCCGTCAAAGGAATCTCGCTTACGGTCGACAAGGGTGAAATCGTCACGTTAATCGGTTCTAACGGAGCCGGAAAGTCCACGACACTTCGCACTATCTCGGGTCTGCTCCACCCCAAATCAGGCGAGATTTCCTTCAAGGGCGAGAAAATATCTGGTATTGAGGGCCACAAAGTCGTTGCGAAGGGGATCTGCCAATCGCCCGAAGGACGACGAATCTTCCCACGTATGACCGTCTCGGAGAATTTGGATCTGGGCGCCTTCCTTCGCAACGACAAAGAGGGCATCGCGAGTGATCAGGAGAATGTTCTCGAACTATTCCCGCGCCTGCGCGAGCGCCTCTTTCAACGCGCAGGCACACTCAGCGGCGGCGAACAGCAGATGTTGGCGGTCGCCCGAGCGATGATGGGACGACCTGAGTTGCTTCTCCTCGATGAGCCTTCCATGGGACTGGCACCAGTTTTGGTCGAGTTGATCTTCGAAACGATTAGCAAGATCAGAGATCAGGGCACGACGATTCTCCTCGTCGAGCAGAATGCATTGGCCGCTCTTGACGTAGCAGATCGCGCTTATGTCCTTGAATCAGGGCTGATCAAGATGACTGGGAATGCGAAGGAATTATTGAAGAACGACGAAGTAGCCAAGGCGTATCTGGGCGGCTAGTTTCTAAGTTCTCTAATCAATGCGGTGATTCGAGCCGTACAGATTCGTTGCTCCGAATCGTCATTTATCACTACCTCAAAGGTTGCTACGGTCTTTCCCACGCTTAGAGGCCTTGCGATTCCAGTGACCAGTCCACTCCGAGCTGATCGATGATGCGTGGCATTGATATCAAGTCCCACAACACTCTTGCCGAGGCCGGCATGAAGTGCGGCACCGTAAGAGCCGAGTGATTCGGCAAGCACTAACGAGGCGCCACCGTGAAGAAGCCCGAACGGTTGGGTGTTTCCTTCTACTGGCATGGTGGCGACGATCTTCTCTAGGCTGACCGAGATTAATTTAATACCGAGTTTCGCGCCTAGTGTGTCGGGGCCCATTGCGGCCAGGGCCGCCTCAAATTCCTTGCTTAGATCCGGCTCGTAGTTCTTAGTCATTGCTTAAGCCTAGGATCTTGGACATGGCGCGCAACCGACTCCTACTACTTGATGGCCATTCACTGGCCTATCGAGCCTTCTATGCCTTGCCAGTTGCCACCTTCTCCACTTCGACCGGCCAACCTACCAATGCGGTCTATGGCTTCACCTCGATGCTCATTAACTTGATTCGAGATGAAAAACCAACGCATCTAGCCGTCGCTTTCGATGTCTCGAGGCAGACTTTTCGCACCGAACGCTACAGTGAGTACAAAGCCAATCGAGCGAGCACCCCGGTCGAATTCAAAGGTCAAATCGAGAGTATCAAGGAAGTCCTTTCTGCACTGAACATCCCCTCCCTTGAAGCGGTTGGGTTCGAAGCCGACGACATCATTGCCACGCTGGTCAAGAATGCGAAGGCGGGCGATTATGAAATCCTGATTTGCACTGGCGATCGAGACACTTTCCAGTTGGTAGATGGCAGGACCACCGTGCTCTATCCAAAGAAAGGGGTCAGCGATATGTCTCGGATGACCCCGAGCGCCATCGAGGAAAAATACGGACTCACGCCAGAGCAGTACCCGGACTTTGCCGCGCTCCGTGGCGACCCCAGCGATAACCTGCCAGGAGTTCCAGGGGTGGGAGAGAAGACGGCGCAGAAATGGATTGCCGAGTACGGATCGCTTTCAACATTGGTGGCCAGAGCCCCTGAATTACCAGGGAAAGTTGGCGATTCGCTCCGCGAGAATCTTGGCCAAGTCCTACTTAATCGAGAACTGACTCAATTGCACGATGAAGTGCCGTTGTCAGTCACCATCGACGAATTGGTTCGACATGAAGCAGATAGCGTGCGAGTTAGCAAAGTTCTTGATTCGCTTGAATTTCGCTCGCTCAAAGAAAGAGTCGCCCCACTGGTCGGAGTGGTCGTAGATGACCGAGTCAAGCAAGAGAGTGAGAGGATCGAGGATCTAGACCGCTGGCTGGAGGCCCACCCAGATCCAATTGCTTTTGCTCTTGATCGAGCGGGAAATATTGCACTGTCCAGCGGCAGTGGCGTGGTCGTTTGGGCCAAGACAGAGGCTGCTACCGATTGGCTGAACAACCAGCATGCGAAAAAGTTCACCTACGATTCAAAAGGTGCGATGCGTCTACTTGGTTTCCCCATTGCTGGACTCGTTGGCGATACTTCACTGGAGGCGTATCTAATTGCGCCTGGAGTTCGCGGTAATTCCCTCCCTGAGCTGGTGGAGCGCTATCTCGGGTATGAACTGTCGGGCGTGGCAGAGTCCGCTCAGATCATGTTGGAATTGCCAGCCGGCGAGGATGTTTCAACACTGACCGATAGTGCAAACGCGATCTTTGAGCTGCATACAAAACTGATGGCACAATTGGCGGAGCAAGGCGGAGCCAAATTGCTCGCGGCGGTGGAACTACCGTTAACATCCTTGCTGGCCAAGATGGAACGCGACGGCATCGCAGTGGATCAAGAGTTGCTTCGGAAATTGGTCGAGGGTTTTGAAAGAGATGGCGCCGCGGCAACGCGTGCTGCATATGATGCAGTCGGGCATGAATTTAACCTCGCTTCGCCCAAACAATTGCAAGCCGTGCTCTTTGACGAGTTGAAGTTGCCAAAGACAAAGAAGATCAAGAGTGGTTTTACCACGGACGCTGAAGCGCTTACTGAACTCTTCGCCAAAACGGAGCACCCAGTTCTAGCGCAGATCTTGCGCTATCGAGACGTCACCAAATTGCGCACGACTATCGAGGGACTCCAACGCGCCGTAACCGCGGATGGCCGCATCCACACGACCTTTCAACAGACGGTGGCCGCGACTGGTCGGCTCTCGTCGACCGATCCAAATTTACAGAACATTCCAGTGCGCAGCGAAGAGGGCCGACGTATTCGTGAGTGCTTCGTAGTAGGACGCGAGTTCGTCACCCTGCTGACTGCTGACTATTCGCAGATCGAGATGCGGATCATGGCGCACCTTTCAGAGGATGAGGCGCTGCTTGAGGCGTTTCACAGTGGTGAAGATCTACATACGACAGTTGCTGCCGAGGTCTTTGACGTCGCGCCTTCCGATGTTGATGGGCGTATGCGCGCACAGATCAAAGCTATGTCGTACGGGTTGGCATATGGACTTTCGTCCTATGGACTCTCTGCACAATTGGGTATTAGCGACGCCGCCGCGCGCGAACTAATGGATCGCTACTTTGAACGTTTTGGAAAAGTTCGTGATTATCTTCGCCGCATCGTGGAAGAAGCAAGACTCACCGGATACACCGAATCTCTACTTGGGCGACGACGATATCTGCCGGATCTGAATAGCGATAATCGTCAACGAAGAGAGATGGCCGAGAGAATGGCTCTCAACTCACCCATCCAAGGCTCTGCTGCAGATATCGTCAAAGTGGCTATGTTGCGCGTCGATAACGAGTTGAGCCTCAATAGGTGGAAATCACGAATTCTCCTTCAGGTTCACGACGAACTCATACTGGAAATTGCCGAAGGAGAACTTGATCAGGTTCGAACCATGGTCGAGAAGCAGATGGGTTCGGCCTACCCGCTCGATGCACTTCTCTCGGTAAATATCGGAATCGGAAGATCCTGGGCGGAAGCAGCGCACTAACGAGTCTGGTCTTCGCTCCCCGCGATTGCTGCCTCATCGTTTTCTACGCTCGGCCGCCGATCACCTTTTACTAGGAGGCCTCGCCCAAGCATCACCACGCAGAAGCCGAGCAGAATCGCAGAAGGAGTAATTGCAAGTGACCAGCGGGCACCAAAGTGATCAGCGATGCTGCCGCTAAGTGCGGAACCGATCGAAGCGGAGGTGCCTTCAACCGCCCAAATCCAGGCCAGCGCGGAGACCGCAGTTCCGGCCGGCCTGACTGCTTCGATAACTTCCCAGTAATAGATCTGTAGTGGGCCACCGGCTATCCCGATCAATAATCCCACGAGGATCAATTGCCAACTTGGTTTAACGAAGAAGAGTGGGATCGCCGAGATTGCCCAAGCGGTGTATGAGAAGAGCATGCCTTTGAGGGACGAGACTCTTCTGGATGCCAGGCCGCCTATCAGGCCGCCGATAACCGTGCCAAGTGAGAGCGCGGCAAAAATTGGACCGCTTAGCGATTGGTGATGGACGAGGGTCGCCGCTGCGGGGACTCCCACATCGAATGAGCCCCAACCAAAACCGATGATTGCGCCTTCCAGCATTAGTAGTCGCACCGCAGGGACTTTCCATAGTGGTGCAGTGCCAAGCGGTTTTAACTCAGGGACCCAACTTTTGGAGATCGTTTGGGAAGCCAGGGCAATGCCGCCGCTGAAGAGTAGGAAAGCGCAGAGACGGAGCGCCCATTCGGCTCCGATTGAAAGTGAAACCGAAGTTGCGATTACCGGGCCGAAAATTGCAGATCCATTAAGCGCGGTAGCGTCGATCGCGTAGGCGGCTCGAAGAATCCTTTTTGGCACCGCGTGCTTCCAGAGTGGTCGTGCAGAAAGGTTTATGGGTGGTGCGCTGGCACCCAAGATCGTGGCGACTATCAGCAGGCTGGTTCTTGTGTGGACGAACGAGAAGCCGATTAGCGAAGCGGCATAGGCCGGGACTAGAACTCGCAGTGGCCAGCGCTGTCCAAATCGATCCATGATCGACCCACGCGCCCCAGCCGTGATCGCACCCGCGATCCCATTGAGGCCAAGGGCAAATCCGGCCGTAGAAATTGAATGGATTGAATGTTGGACATGGAAAAATATCGTCAGCCCGACCATTGAGTAAGCCACGCGCGCTGGCAAGGTGGAGAGCAGAAGGTTACGAGCAGCGCGAATGCGCAAGACGGCTAAGTAACTTCCCATTTTGTGAGGGTAGCGGTTTACCTAATTTGGGCGTCGGCAGACAAAGATCGCAGTCCCAGGAATATGTGCACCTCGTAGTGGACTCCAGCCGCCCCAACTCTGCTTGTTGGTCGACTTCCACTCCGGTTCGATCAACCTGATCAGTTGTAGATCCGCCACGTGGATGGCATCGATCCAATCGCCGAGGGTTCGATGGTGCTCGCTATAGGTGACATCCCCGGTGTCGTCGACTTCGACGTAGGGGCGGCGATCAAAGTACGAGCCGGTCGCAGTAAGACCATCCTGGTTCGGAGAATCCGGAAAAGCCCAGCGGATGGGGTGAGTCACCGAGAAGACGAGGCGACCACCCGGCTCGATGACTCTCCGCCATTCGGCTAGGACTTGGCCAGCATTGGGTAAGAAGGGGAGAGCGCCGTAGGCAGAGAAGGCGAAATCAAAGGTTCCATCGGCAAAGGGCAGAGCGCGAGCGTCGCCCTGGACCAACAGCTCGTGGTCGGCCAAGGCGAGCATTTCAAACGAGATATCAACCGCGACCACCTCCGCTCCCAAGGTGGCCAGATACTTCGCACCCTGGGCTGCACCCGACCCAATCTCTAGGGCCAGGGCCCCCTCATATGGAGCCAACAGGGCCAGCTCGGATTCACTCGCCCCCTCTGGACCCCAAATCAACCCAGTGCCCAAGAAGGCGCCGTGATCAGCCAAGTATTCGCTGGCATTTGCATCCCACCAGGTTCGGGCAGCCTGAGCGGAGACCTCACCCTCGACTCTGCGGCGATCTGGACCGTTTGCCACTAACCACCCCAAATTGACGCTGCTTTAGGGCAAACCGTATCGTTCGCCTTCCACGGGGTGAATCCCATCCCACTGATTTCATGTCCACAATCGGAGAATTTTGTCCACCAGCCCAGTAGTGGCCGTCAACGACATCGGTACGGCCGAAGATTTTCTCGCTGCAATTGACGGCACCATCAAATACTTTAATGACGGAGATATCGTCGCCGGAACCGTAGTAAAGGTTGACCGTGACGAAGTGCTTCTCGACATTGGTTATAAGACTGAGGGTGTGATCCCCTCACGTGAACTCTCCATCAAGCACGATATTGATCCCAACGATGTAGTCAAAGTTGGCGATCAAGTCGAAGCGCTTGTGCTTCAGAAGGAAGATAAAGAGGGTCGACTGATCCTGTCCAAGAAGCGTGCTCAGTATGAGCGCGCCTGGGGCACGATCGAGTCGAAGAAGGAGAACGACGAAGTCGTCACTGGAACGGTCATTGAAGTCGTTAAAGGCGGACTCATCGTCGACATCGGACTTCGTGGATTCCTTCCTGCCTCGCTGGTTGAAATGCGCCGCGTGCGTGACCTCGCCCCATACATTGGCAAGGAGATCGAAGCCAAGATCATCGAGCTCGATAAGAACCGTAACAACGTGGTTCTCTCCAGGCGTGCGTGGCTAGAGCAGACTCAATCGGAGAGCCGTACCACCTTCTTGAACCAGTTGCAGAAAGGCCAAGTCAGAAGCGGGGTCATCTCATCCATCGTCAACTTCGGTGCTTTCGTCGATCTTGGCGGCGTGGATGGTCTGGTTCACGTTTCTGAGCTTTCATGGAAACATATCGACCACCCAAGCGAGGTAGTTGAGGTCGGAACCCCCGTCACAGTGGAGGTTCTTGACGTCGACTTCGATCGTGAGCGTGTCTCACTCTCACTCAAAGCCACCCAGGAAGATCCTTGGCAGCAATTTGCTCGTACGCACACGATCAACCAAGTTGTACCTGGCCAAGTAACCAAGCTCGTGCCATTCGGAGCCTTTGTCCGCGTCCACGAGGGCATCGAAGGCCTGGTCCATATCTCTGAATTGGCTGAACGCCACGTTGAGATTCCAGAGCAGGTAGTTCAGGTTGGTGACGAGTTGTTCGTCAAGGTCATCGATATAGACCTTGAGCGTCGTCGGATCTCGCTCTCGCTCAAACAGGCCAATGAGCACGGCGATACTCACATCGAAGCCTTCGATCCAACCGCGTACGGAATGTCCGCTCATTACGACGAGGCTGGCAACTACATCTACCCTGAAGGTTTCGATTCAGATACCAATGAATGGAAGCCAGGCTTTGAGAAAGAACGCGAGGCTTGGGAGCGCGAGTACGCCGAGGCACAGGCTCGCTTTGAGGCGCACAAGCGTCAGATCGCCGAAGCTAAGGTGGCGGACGAGGCAGCCGCATCGTCAAACGAAACCTCTTATACATCCGGCGAAGGCGAGGCAACGGGGACATTGGCCACCGATGCAGCGCTGGAAAGTTTGCGGGATAAACTCGCAGGCAAATAAAACATAAAAGATTGGCTCTGCAGGACCTTCCGCCTAGGTGGTGTCTACCGACACCACCTAGGCTGTTTATATGCTCATGATCGCGCTCACTGGTGGTATCGGTTCGGGGAAGTCAACTGCGGCTGCTTTTTTCCGTCAATGCGGGGCCGAAGTAATCGAGGCCGACGAATTGTCCAGAGAAGTCCTGGCAGTTGGTACTCCTGGGCTTGTAGCCGTCGAAGCCCGCTTTGGGCATCAAATCATCCACGCAGATGGATCACTTGATCGTGAGGCGCTCGCCAGAATCATTTTTGCCGATCCGGATCAACGCGCCGCACTTGAGCAAATCGTCCATCCGCTTGTACAGCGCTCTTTTGCGGAGAAGGTGAATCAACTACCTATAGATTCAGTAGTGGTCTATGAGATCCCACTCCTTGCAGAAGTCGGCCGAGCTGATGAATTCCAACTTGTAATTACCATTGAGACTCCGTTATCGATGCGAATTGAACGGATGGCTAAGCGTGGTCTAACCCAAGACCAGGCAATGGCTCGAATTTCTGAACAAGCAAGTAATGCCCAGCGCAGAGCTATTGCCGACATCGTTCTTACAAATTCCGAAAATGAGACGAGTTTTATGAATGCCCTTATGGCGACGTGGAATCTCCGCCTCAAACCATTCGCCGAGAATCTAGCTGCCGGAAAAATAGCGGAACCTGAATGGATGGAGAGCGATCTCCTACCGAATCTGTTGGCGCTCGAAGATCAAATCGTGCGAATCGCGAATCGGGTTGCCGAAGCTATCAATGGAAAGGTCAGCGTCTGTTCAATGACCGAATTGAGTTTTTCAAGCAGCGACGGCGATTTGGCAACGAAACTCCGGCATCTTGGCTTCCTCCAAACTGAGCCTGGCTTGAGGTTCACTTCGGCGGATCCAGGGCGGCCACTGAGGCTTGTCGTGTTAAGACAGTAACCTTTAATCGTGCGCCCAATCGACCAACTCCGCCGTCGTGTCCATCCCTTCGAGGTGATAAGCGACTATGTGCCAGCAGGAGATCAGCCGCAGGCAATTGCTGATCTGGTCAGACGGATTGAGGCTGGCGAGCAGAACGTCGTTCTCCTTGGCGCGACCGGCACCGGAAAATCGGCTACTTCTGCCTGGTTGATTGAAAAATTGCAGCGCCCCACACTTGTGATTGCCCCCAACAAGACTCTGGCAGCCCAGTTAGCCAATGAATTTCGAGAATTGCTACCCAACAACGCGGTTGAATATTTCGTCTCATACTACGACTACTACCAGCCGGAAGCTTATGTACCGCAAACCGACACATTCATCGAGAAAGATTCATCGATCAACTCTGAAGTCGAACGTCTACGTTACTCAGCAACACATTCGCTCCTTACTCGACGTGATGTGGTCGTGGTTGCGACGGTCTCCTGCATATATGGACTCGGAACCCCGGAGGAGTACCTGGAGAGGATGGTCCGCTTTAAGGTCGGAGATCGAATAGAACGCAACCAGTTACTTCGCAAATTTGTAGATATCCAATATTCACGGAATGACATTGCCTTTATCCGCGGCACATTTCGCGTTCGCGGTGACACAATCGAGATCATTCCGGTTTATGAGGAGTTGGCACTTCGAATAGAAATGTTCGGGGATGAAATTGAGCGTCTTCTGACTTTGAATCCGCTTACGGGCGAGGTAGTGCGGGAAGAAGAGGAGATGTATGTATTCCCCGCAACCCATTATGTTGCTGGGCAGGAACGGATGGAACGGGCGACGGCTGCCATAGAGGTGGAATTGGCAGAACGGCTGGCACAGTTCGAGGGAGAGGGCAAACTCCTGGAGGCACAACGGCTGCGAATGCGCACAACCTATGACCTCGAGATGATGCGTCAAGTAGGTTTCTGTTCTGGCATCGAGAACTATTCGCGGCATATCGACAATCGTCCAGCGGGTTCGGCCCCTCACTGCCTGATCGACTATTTTCCCGAAGACTTCCTTCTGATCATCGACGAGTCTCACGTGACGGTTCCGCAGATTGGCGCAATGTTCGAAGGGGATGCCTCACGTAAGCGCACGTTGATCGAACATGGCTTCCGCCTTCCCAGCGCCTTGGACAATCGTCCCCTCAAGTGGAGCGAATTCGTCGAACGGATGTCTCAGACCATCTTCCTATCGGCGACACCTGGACGGTACGAACTCGGGATCGTCGATGGGGATGTGGTAGAGCAAGTCATCAGGCCAACGGGGCTAGTGGATCCGCAAATCGTTCTAAAGCCCACCAAGGGTCAGATTGATGATTTAATCCACGAGATCAAGATTCGTGCTGAACGAAATGAACGTGTCCTGGTCACCACACTCACGAAAAAGATGTCTGAAGATCTCACTGATTATCTCCTTGAGATCGGAATTCGCGTCCGCTACCTGCACTCGGAGGTCGACACTCTCAGGCGAGTCGAACTACTCCGCGAACTACGTCTTGGCACCTTTGATGTCCTAATCGGAATCAACCTTCTTCGCGAAGGACTTGACTTACCGGAGGTATCGTTAGTCGCGATCCTTGATGCGGATAAAGAAGGTTTTCTTCGCTCCGCAACTTCCCTGATTCAGACGATCGGGCGCGCCGCCCGAAATGTCTCAGGTGAAGTGCATATGTACGCCGACTCGATTACTCCATCGATGAAGAAAGCGGTGGATGAAACCAACCGACGAAGAGAGAAGCAGGTTGCCTACAACAAAGAACGAGGGCTAGATCCGCAGCCGCTGCGCAAACGTATCTCTGATATAACTGAAATGTTGGCGCGAGAAGACGTCGACACAGAAGCACTCATTGGTCGGGTTGGTGCCGCCAAAGTCAGTGCGGGGATTCATTCCAAACAGTTGGCTTCGCTTCCGATCCAAGAGCTCAGCGCGCTGATCACATCGCTCACTGAGCAGATGCATGCCGCGGCCGGGACTCTTCAGTTTGAGTTGGCCGCCCGTATTCGTGACGAAGTTGCCGAGTTGAAGAAAGAGTTGCGCGGGATGAATAGGGCCGGTATCTAGCGTGGCGAGCATGACAATGTGGTTTTGGACCGTGACGGCGCTCGGGGTTGTGCTGAGCATCGACTTCTACCTAGCCGCTCGAAACCCGCGCCGAGTCTCTACTCGTGAGGCGAGCCTCTGGGTCGCTTTCTACGTCCTGCTCGCTCTTGGTTTTGCAATCTCACTCGTATTTACCCTTTCACGGGAGTCGGCAGGCCAATTTATCGCAGGCTGGCTAACCGAATATTCGCTATCAGTCGATAATCTCTTTGTCTTCCTCATCATCTTTTCTCGGTTGCGGGTTCCAAAGAAATCGATCCAAACGGTTCTGCTCATCGGTATCGCACTCGCGCTGGTATTTCGCGGAATCTTCATCACGCTTGGCGCGATGTTGATCCATCGTTTCATCTGGGTCTTTTTCATCTTCGGTGCATTCTTGCTTTTGACGGCTGCCAGACTTCTCTATGAAGGAGGTGGCGATGAAGACTGGCACGAGGGGCGAGTAATCGCTTTCTTCAGGCGGCGTAGAGTTGGAACTTTTGGAGTTGCGGTCGTAGCCATCGGAACGACCGATCTACTGTTCGCACTCGATTCGATCCCCGCGATCTTTGGCCTCACCCAAGACCCATATCTTGTTTTTACGGCAAACGCCTTCGCTCTTATGGGTTTACGCCAACTCTACGTTCTGCTTGGTGGGTTGGTGGAACGCTTAGTCCATCTGTCTAAAGGTTTAGCTGTGATTCTTGCCCTCATAGGTGTCAAATTAATCGGTGAGGCACTTGATGGGGTTGGTGTTGCCGTTCCACAAATTGGCACCGGAATAAGTCTTGGTGTGGTTGTGGCAACGCTTGCGGTAACCACCATCTTCAGCCTGAGGAGTTCCGCCAAGGACGGTATCTGACCATGCTTCCATCTCTTAAGGACAGACTGGCCATTGTCGAACGGGCAAAGACGGACGGTTCATGGACCAAACTTGATGTGAAAGAAAGGTAAGAGTAGGAAATGTCGGAGTCGAGCGAAGTGACAACGCACAAAGAAGCGTTAGTCCAGGGTTTAGACGGCTATATAGACCCAGAGAGCGGACTCTTCGTTTTCACCTCTGCCTATCATTTGGCACGCGGCTCATGCTGTTCAAGCGGCTGTCGACACTGTCCATTTGACGAGGGCGCGCAGTCAACTGTTATAACCACTTAGGTGGGGTAGGAATTGGCTGATCACTGACCAGTCTTGCTATTTCATTCGTGTTGGCGCGGCCTAGCAGCCAGGCCGTCAGGTCGGCTATGGCGCCACTGATTTTCTGAGTGCCATCTCCGATGCGGAACGTGGGACCCTCAGTGCAGATCAATTCGAGGTCGACGAACCTAGCGTCGAAGTGAGGCGTCTCTTCGACGAGCAGCGCGGTTAGAAACTCGATAGGGGTGTCCGAGAAAGTCGGCCCGAGCCCTAGATCCACCAAGTGAATCTCAACCTCCCGAATACGCATCCAGGGGATCTGAATCGCCGGAAATGCAGGTCCAGCCGCCGCCGCACCCCGACGAATCATCGTCTTGCGCGCCGCTTCGTCCAGTGACTCGATGGCTGCCGTAAGTCGCGATGCGCTCTCATCGACATCAGCCACGATTTCTGCTGCGCTACGACCCGAGCCCAATTCGGTATCTCTATCGCGGTCCTCCTGTGACGCATACATCGGCAGTTGGACTCCGGTCTTTGCCCAGGTGCAGAGGTTGACCATGGCGTCGGCATTTCGGGCGATATGCGTTGCGACGTGACCTCGCGTCCAATTTGGCAACCTGGATGCTGCCGACATTTCTTCGTCGGAAAGTGGGGCGATCGTCGCCATAAACCGCGTTGTTGCGCTGGTCAGCTGATTAATCACTAGTTGAGGCTACCTTCCCAAGGGGCGCGTGTGGGTGTGATCTCATAGGCTAACGCCGCTATGGAAACTAGAGATCGCCTGATCATTCGCGGAGCTCGCGAGCATAATCTCAAAGATGTATCACTTGACCTGCCCAGGAACGCGCTGATCGTATTCACCGGCCTCTCTGGGTCAGGGAAGTCGAGCCTGGCCTTTGACACGATCTTTGCTGAAGGCCAGCGACGGTACGTCGAATCTCTCAGCGCCTACGCCCGCCAATTCCTGGGTCAGATGGATAAGCCGGATGTAGATTTCATCGAAGGTCTCTCTCCCGCAGTCTCCATAGATCAGAAATCAACCAACCGCAATCCGCGGTCGACAGTGGGCACCATAACTGAGGTCTACGACTACCTGCGTCTCCTTTTTGCAAGAGCAGGTCGTCCGCATTGCCCAAATTGTCAACGGCCAGTCGCCCGCCAATCCCCGCAACAGATCGTCGATCAGATTCTCTCGCTCAAAGAAGAGACGCGTTTCCAAGTACTGGCACCAGTAGTACGGGGTCGTAAAGGCGAGTTCGTCGATCTATTCCGCGATCTCTCACTGAAGGGTTTCGCTCGGGCCCGCGTCGATGGCGAAGTCATCTCGCTGCAGGAGCCGCCCAAACTTAAGAAGCAGGAGAAACACACGATAGATATCGTGATCGATCGCCTCGCGGTCAAGAAGAGCGCACAGCAACGCCTAACCGACTCCATCGAGACTGCTTTGGGGCTTGCCGCTGGCGTTGTCGTTCTCGAGTTCGTTGATTTGCCCGAGAGTAATCCTGATCGCGAGAAGACTTTTAGCGAACATTTGGCTTGTATGTACTGCGAACTCTCCTTCGAGGAGTTGGAGCCACGCTCTTTCTCCTTCAACTCACCATTTGGGGCCTGCCCAGAATGTTCAGGAATCGGGAATCAGTTAGAGGTAGACCCTGAACTTGTCGTACCAGATGACCAGGCTTCCATTAACGAGGGTGCGATCGCGCCTTGGGCTGGTGTCGAACACTTCGAGCATCTCTTAGAGGCCCTCTCGAAGGAGGTGCGATTCTCTCTCGACACGCCATGGCGGAAACTTTCTGCTCGAGCCCAGGACGCAATTCTCAATGGCTGGGAGTATGAGGTGCAGGTCAAGTTCCGTAATAGGTACGGTCGCACTCGTACGTATACTTCAGGATTTGAAGGTGTCATACCATTTCTGAGCCGCAAACATTCGGAGACAGAAAGCGAGTGGAGCCGTGAGCGTTACGCCTCTTACATGCGCGAGGTTCCTTGCCCGGCTTGCAAAGGGGCTCGACTAAAACCTGTTGTTCTGGCAGTCACCCTTGGTGGAAAGAATATCGCCGAGATCTGTGCGCTGCCGATTGCCGCGGCCAATGCGTTTCTTGCCGAAATTGAAATGAGTGCTCGCGAAGAGCAGATCGGCGAACGTGTTCTAAAGGAGATTCACGCGCGCTTAGGATTTCTTCTCGACGTTGGACTCGATTATCTTTCCCTCGAACGACCCGCCGGGTCCCTTTCTGGCGGCGAGGCACAACGGATTCGATTAGCAACTCAGATCGGTTCGGGCTTAGTGGGAGTGCTTTATGTACTAGATGAGCCGAGCATCGGGTTGCATCAACGCGACAATCATCGCTTGATTGAGACGCTGACCAGGTTGCGAGATCTCGGTAATACTCTGATCGTCGTAGAACACGATGAAGATACGATTCGTACTGCCGACTGGATCGTCGATATTGGCCCGGGCGCAGGTGAGCATGGCGGACACGTTGTTTCATCGGGGACGCTTGAAGATCTGCTTGCCTCGCCAGATTCGATCACCGGTGACTATCTGGCGAAGCGCCGCCGGATCGAGATGCCTCTGGTTAGGCGTCCGATCGATCCCAAAAGACAGGTTGTCGTCAAGGGTGCTAAAGAGAACAACCTGCAGAACATCGATGTTGCTTTTCCACTCGGCTGTTTCGTTGCCGTGACGGGAGTGAGTGGATCCGGCAAATCGACCCTGGTCAACGACATTCTCTACACGGCCTTGGCAAATAAACTCAATGGGTCCCATCAAGTTCCGGGGCGACATCGCACGGTGACCGGTGTGGAACTTCTCGATAAAGTGGTGCACGTCGACCAATCTCCGATCGGTCGCACTCCCCGTTCCAATCCGGCGACTTACACTGGACTCTTCGATCACGTCCGCAAGTTATTTGCAGACACCACCGAAGCGAAGGTTCGCGGCTATTTGCAGGGAAGGTTCTCTTTCAATGTGAAAGGGGGTCGTTGTGAATCCTGCAGTGGTGATGGCACGATCAAAATTGAAATGAATTTTCTTCCTGACGTATACGTTCCTTGCGAGGTGTGTCACGGTGCTAGATACAACCGAGAGACGCTTGAGGTTCACTTCAAAGGCAAGACGATCTCTGAAGTGCTTCAAATGCCTATCGAGACCGCTCTGGAATTCTTTCAGGCAGTTCCTGCTATCTCTCGTTATCTGAAAACACTCAACGACGTTGGTCTTGGCTACGTCAGGCTGGGGCAACCGGCACCGACCCTCTCCGGTGGTGAGGCTCAGCGAGTCAAACTTGCCTCCGAATTGCAGCGTAGGTCAACGGGTCGGACGATTTATGTTCTCGATGAACCAACCACTGGATTGCATTTTGAAGACACCAAGAAACTACTGGGAGTGCTGACCCGGCTCGTTGACAGCGGGAACACCGTCATCGTCATCGAGCACAACCTCGATGTGATCAAGAGCGCCGATTGGGTCATCGATTTAGGGCCTGAGGGCGGAGGCGGTGGGGGCACTGTGGTAGCCACCGGAACCCCGGAGGCGGTCGCCAAGGTGAAAACAAGTCACACCGGCAAGTTCCTAGCCGCAGCCCTTAAGTAGCCCGCTATGGCACCCCGTGATTATCGTCCTGCGACTGGGAGTATCCCGGTAGCGCCAGGGGTCTATCGCTTTAAAGATGCGCAAGGTCGCGTCATCTACGTGGGAAAGGCAAAGAATCTCCGTGCCAGGCTCTCGTCTTATTTTCAAGAGGGCCTGCATCCCCGGACAGAGGCGATGGTTCAGGCGGCCAGCTCTGTTGACTGGACCGTTGTTGCAAACGAAGTCGAAGCGCTGCAACTGGAGTACACCTGGATCAAGAGCGAAGAGCCGAAATTCAATATTAGGTTCCGCGACGATAAGTCATATCCATATTTAGCCGTTACCGTCTACGAGGAGTTCCCACGTGCATTCGTGACGCGAGCACCCAAAGGCAAGGGTGTTCGCTACTTCGGCCCCTATACGCATGCTTGGGCGATTCGCAACACTCTAGACGCGATCCTGCGGATCTACCCGATCCGTTCGTGTAGTGCCGGCACCTTTCGACGTGCCAATCAAATTGGGAGACCTTGTCTACTCGGGCATATCGGGAAGTGTGCTGCACCTTGCGTCGGATCTATTTCACCAACTGACCATCGAGTGTTAGTAGGGGAGTTCATCTCGTTTCTAAGTAGCGACCCGGTGCGCCATCTTCGAATGCTGGAGAAGCAGATGACTGAAGCGGCCAGTGAGATGGATTATGAGAAAGCCGCGCGAATTCGAGACGATATCGCAGCTCTCAATCGTGCCCTGGAATCAAGCGCGGTGGTGCTCCCCGATGGTACAGACGCTGACTTTATTGCAGCTGCTGGAGACGAATTGGAGATGGCCTTTACGATCTTCTCGGTCCGTGGTGGGCGAGTAAGGGGCGAGCGAGCCAGGATTGTCGAGCGGAGCGAGGATATGGAGATCGCAGGCTTGATGGAACGAGTGATCACAGAGACTTACGGCAGCGAACAAGAGTGTCCTAAACAGATTTACGTTTCGATTGCTCCGGAGAACCGCCAGTTACTTGAGTCATGGTTGAGTGAGAAGCGTTCGAGCAGAGTTGAGATCAGAGTTCCCCAACGCGGAGAGAAGCACTCGCTTATGGGCACTGTCGCCGCAAACGCGAGAGAAGCTCTGGCTCGACATAGGTTGCGGCGATCAAGTGACCTATCGACTCGTAGTCAGGCGTTGGCTGAAATCCAAGAGGCGCTCTCCCTTGATGAAGTTCCGCTTCGAATCGAATGTTTCGACATTTCGAATTTGCAGGGAACTGAGATGGTCGCCTCGATGGTGGTCTTCGAAGATGGTCTTCCACGGAAGAGTGAGTACCGACGGTTCGCGATCGCGTTGGTGGGTGATCAACTGAGAGGACCGGACGATGCCAGAGCCATGAAGCAGGTGATTTCTCGGCGCTTGGCTAGACTGAAAGCGGACCGCGTCGCTGTAGGCAATCTCTCTGATGAGATTGAAGCAGGTGGCGCTCCTCGAAGGTTTGCCTACCCACCGCAACTAATCGTGGTCGACGGAGGTGCTCCGCAGGTAAACGCCGCCGCCCAGGCGATCAGAGAGGCAGGCGAAGAGATTCCAGTTGTGGGTTTAGCCAAGCGCCTCGAAGAGCTATGGTCACCACACGACCAGGACCCAATTCTGCTACCTCGCAATAGTGAGGCACTTTATTTACTTCAACGAATTAGAGATGAAGCACATCGATTTGCGATTACTTTTCACCGAACCAAACGTTCCAAGGCGATGCTTGACTCCGCCCTCGATCAAATCCCTGGACTTGGTGAGAGTCGGAGAGTTGCGTTGATGGCTCATTTTGGCTCGTTGCGTGCGTTGGCGACGGCCAGTCAAGAGGAGATTGCGTCAGTTCCGGGAATTGGGGCGAAGACCGCGGCTGCGATAAGCGTCGCCCTCTCAGATAACCTCGTTGGTACAAAGATCGATCCCACTACTGGCGAAATTTTTCCCGCAGAGTAACTACTCTTTGGCTCATGGAATCTTCCATCACACCACGCATCGCCGTACCACAAATAGTTGTGGTCACCGGAATGTCAGGCGCTGGGCGTAGCACCTGCTCCCATGTCCTGGAAGATCTCGGTTGGTACGTAGTTGACAATTTGCCACCGACCCTCCTCCGTGAGCTGGCGGAGCTGGCGGCTCGTGCCGAATCAGGCGGGCCCACTCGGATCGCGGTCGTAATCGACGTACGTGGTCGGACTTTTTTTAAGGAATTACGTTCTTCGCTCGATCACCTAAGGGCCACCGGGATTTCGTGCCAGATTGCATTCCTCGAGGCTGAAGATGACGAGTTGGTTCGTAGATTCGAATCAACACGCAGACCACACCCGCTGCAAGGCACTGGTCGGGTCCTCGATGGAATTGCGAGCGAGCGCGTACTCCTACACGAATTGCGCGGCGAGGCAGATGTTCTGATTGATACAACGGGGCTTAATGTTCATCAACTGAAAGAGAAAGTTGAGCGGATCTTTGGCGGCGCCGAAGTCAAGCATCTTCGGGTGACTGTCCTGTCATTCGGATTCAAATATGGTCTGCCTTACGACTCGGATTTTTTGATCGATGTTCGTTTTATTCCAAACCCGCATTGGATTCCGGAATTGCAGCCAAAGACGGGATTGGACGAAGAGGTCAGTAATTTCGTGCTTGCCGCTGACGGCGTAGAGGAATTCATCGATGGCTACGCACAAGTCTTCTCCCGGCTTGCGCCAAGTTACGAACGTGAAGGGAAGAAGTATTTAACGCTTTCTGTAGGCTGCACCGGCGGCAAACATCGAAGCGTCGCAGTCGCAGAAAGGTTGGCGGCGCGGTTGCGCGATCACGGAATCGAGGCGAAGGCGGTTCATCGTGACGTCGGTCGCGAATGACTGCTATATCAACCGACGAATACGAACATGGTGCTTCAGTAGTCGCCCTCGGCGGTGGCCACGGTCTTGCCGCCACTCTCACCGCATTGCGCAATATCACATCTAAAATCACGGCAATTGTCACCGTTGCTGACGACGGCGGGTCCAGCGGACGGTTGCGTGCTGAATTTGGAATTCTGCCGCCGGGCGATCTTCGCATGGCGTTGGCCGCGCTCTGCGCCGACGATCCATGGGGCAGGCGCTGGGCAGAGGTGGTGCAGCATCGCTTTGGCGGTAATGGTGAAGTCGGTGGGCATTCGTTAGGCAACTTGATGCTGGCAGCGCTTTGGGAGATGCATGGCGATTGGGTGGTTGGACTTGATCATGTCGCTGAACTTTTGGGGGTAGTGGGACGAGTTCTTCCAATGGCGGCCATTCCGCTGGAAATCTGCGCGCTCGTTCAGAATCCAGCCACTCATGAAGTGCGGGAGATCCGTGGCCAGGTCGCCGTTGCAACTGCTAGAGGGAAAGTCCTCGAAATCTCGTTGGATCCGCCTGATCCGCCGGCGCGACCTGAGGCGATCTCGGCGATTCTGGCTGCCGAGTGGATCACGATCGGGCCTGGCTCTTGGTATTCGTCAGTCATGCCCCATCTCCTTGTTCCTGCTCAACGGGAGGCGCTGATCGCGAGCAGTGGGAAGAAGGTCCTCTTGGTGAATCTTGACGCCCGTCCAGGCCGCGACTCAGGAGCAGAGGCTGGGGGACAGCCGCCTGAGGATCATCTGGCCCTTCTGGCTACGCACGCCCCTGGTTTGCGCTTGGATGTGGTCGTGACCGATCCGACGACCGTCTCAGACCATCGACGCCTAAGTCAGGCTGCCGCGAAGCTCGGAGCAAGGGTGATTGTTACCGATCTTGCCGATGGTTCTGATTCCATTCACCATGATCCGATTAAGTTGGCGGCAGTGCTAAAAGGTGTCTTTGAAGGCCGAGCCTGAGAGGATGCTCACATGGCTATGACTGCGGCGGTGAAAGACGAGCTCTCACGCCTGACTATCACCAAGTCCTGCTGCCGCAAGGCCGAAGTCTCTGCGCTTCTGCGTTTTGCCGGCGGTCTGCACATTGTCAGCGGCAAGATTGTTGTTGAGGCGGAGTTGGACACTGCAATCGCGGCACGCAGGTTGCGAAAAGACATCTCAGATGTCTACGGCCAAGAAACGGATCTGGCGGTCGTCGCACCTGGTGGGCTGCGAAAGGGTAGCCGCTATGTGGTGCGTTCAGTGAATGATGGCGAAGCTCTTGCACGCCAGACGGGTCTTATTGATAGTCGTGGACGACCCGTAAGAGGTCTACCGCCACAGGTAGTCTCCGCTGCTCTCTGCGACGCCGAAGCCGCCTGGCGCGGAGCATTCCTCGCACACGGTTCGCTTACCGAACCAGGTAGATCCTCTGCCCTTGAAATCACCTGCCCGGGACCCGAAGCCGCACTTGCCCTCGTTGGCGCAGCGCGTCGGCTCGGAATTCCGGCGAAGGCGCGTGAAGTGCGGGGGATTGATCGAGTCGTGGTGCGTGATGGTGACGCGATTTCAGCGCTTCTGACGCGCCTGGGGGCGCATCAGAGTGTCCTCGCGTGGGAGGAGCGTCGCATGCGGCGCGAGGTACGGGCGACGGCAAACCGATTGGCCAATTTTGATGACGCGAATCTGCGGCGCTCAGCCCGAGCCGCAGTTGCCGCAGCTGCTCGAGTGGCCCGCGCACTGGAGATCCTCGGTGACGACGTGCCAGACCATCTCCGTCAGGCTGGAGATCTCCGCATTGAGCACGGCCAGGCCAGTCTTGAGGAACTTGGCTCGCTAGCCAGCCCCCCAATGACCAAAGATGCGGTAGCGGGTCGGATCCGTCGGCTCTTAGCAATGGCAGATAAGAAGGCGGCAGATTCTGGCATCCCGGATACTGAGGCGGGTCTAACTCCAGAGATGCTTACCTGATCCAATAAGTGAGATATCTGGCAGAGCAACCAGACTTAGCAAAAAGTTATCGGTGATAAAGTTCTGACTGCCCCGAAGAAGTGGTAACCCGCATCGGTGCGTTGCCATCGCGGGCAGCGAGGGACTTACAGACTCAAGGAGAATTTTTGTGACTATCAAGGTTGGAATCAATGGCTTCGGGCGAATTGGACGGAACTTTTTCAGAGCGGCGTTGGCAAGCAACGCCGAGTTTGAAATCGTCGGCGTAAATGACTTGACCGATGTTAAGACTCTCGTGCATTTGCTCAAATATGACTCCATCCTCGGCCGCCTCGGCCATCCGATTTCCTTCACAGACCAGAGCATCACGGTTGGAACGAAAACTTTCGCGGTGGTTGCAGAACGCGATCCATCTGCCCTTCCCTGGGAGAGACTTGGTGCCGACGTAGTCATCGAATCAACCGGACATTTCACGAAGGCAGCCGATGCCCGCAAGCACCTCGCTGCTGGTGCTAAGAAGGTAATCATCTCGGCCCCCGCCAGTGATGAAGATGCGACAATCGTCATGGGCGTAAACCATGAGACATACGATCCGGCCAACCATCACATCATCAGTAACGCCTCCTGCACGACGAACTGCTTGGCGCCAATGGCGAAGGTTCTCGTCGAAGAATTTGGAATCGTAAAGGGCTTGATGACGACGATTCACGCCTACACGAACGACCAGGTGATCCTGGACTTTCCGCACAAAGACCTCCGTCGCGCCCGCGCGGCCGCGATCAACCTGATCCCCACAACCACTGGTGCAGCCAAGGCGATTTCTCTAGTAATCCCAGCGCTAAAGGGCAAGCTTGACGGTTATGCAATGCGGGTTCCAGTTCCAACTGGTTCGGCTACGGATCTGACAGTGCAATTGGAACGCGAAGTGACAAAGGATGAAATCAACGCTGCGATGAAGAAGTGGGCAGATGGCCCGCTCAAGGGATACCTCACTTACACCGAAGATCCAATCGTTTCCAGTGACATCGTTACCGATCCTGCATCCTGTATCTTCGACGCTTCGCTCACTATCGCCATGGGCAACATGGTCAAGGTCCTGGGCTGGTACGACAATGAATGGGGTTACTCAAACCGTCTGGTCGATCTGGTTGGGTACGTTGGTCGCTCGCTCTAATGAGTTCGCTTCCATCGTCTAGAGACCTAGCAGTTGATGGTCGCACCGTTCTTCTTCGGTGCGACTTCAACGTTCCGATCAAGGATGGAGTCATCGCCGACGATGGCCGCATCCGCTCTTCATTGCCAACCATTCGAGATCTTCTTGCCCGCGGCGCCAGCGTTGTCATTCTGGCCCACCTTGGCCGCCCAAAAGGTGAGAAGAAAGCCGAATTGTCTCTGGCGCCAATTTCGATCCGACTAGGTGAATTGCTCAGCACTCAAGTGCAATTCGCAACAGACACCGTAGGAGAGAGAGCGCGCAAAGTAGTCAATGCTCTCGTCCCCGGGCAGGTCGCTCTCCTAGAGAATGTCCGGTTCGAAGCGGCCGAGACAAGCAAAGATGATGGCGAGCGTGGAATCTTTGCCGATGCACTCGCTCAATTCGCTGATCTTTATGTTGGAGATGGATTCGGAGCCGTGCACCGCAAACATGCATCGGTCTACGACCTCCCTCTCCGTCTGCCACATGCCGCCGGTGATCTCATTCGCGCTGAAGTAGAAGTATTAAGGCAACTCACGGAGACGCCAGCTCGTCCTTATGCTGTTGTTCTCGGCGGTTCGAAAGTCTCTGACAAGCTGGGCGTGATCGCCAATCTCCTCAGCCAGGTGGATATTCTGGCCATTGGCGGTGGGATGGTCTTCACCTTCCTCGCGGCCCTAGGCAATGAGGTAGGTACGAGTCTCCTTGAAGCGGATCGACTCGATGTCGTACGCGGTCTTATCGCCAAGGCCAAAGAACTTGGCGTGACTCTTCTGCTTCCGACTGATCTAGTGGTTGCGCCAGTCTTTGCTGCTGATGCGACACCAACTCTTGTTCCTGCCGATTTGATTCCGGCAGATCAAATGGGCCTTGATATTGGTCCGACTTCAGCGGCCGCTTTTGCTTCAGCAATAAGGAATGCGAAAACTGTCTTCTGGAATGGACCAATGGGCGTCTTCGAATTTGATGCTTTTGCCGCCGGCACGCGGACGATTGCGCAGGCTCTCACTGAAGTTGACGGATTATCGGTTGTTGGCGGCGGTGATTCCGCCGCTGCAGTTCGCAAACTAGGTTTTGCCGATAGTGCGTTCAGTTATATCTCCACTGGTGGTGGGGCTTCCCTTGAATATCTAGAAGGCAAAATTCTGCCGGGTCTCAGAGCGTTGGAGTCATAATGTCGCAATCACGTAAACCTTTGATGGCTGGTAATTGGAAGATGAATCTCAATCATCTTGAAGCCATCGCTGTCACCCAGAAATTGGCTTTTTCGTTGGATGAGAAAGATTACGATGCAGTTGACGTTGTTGTGATACCTCCTTTTACTGACATCCGATCAGTACAGACACTGATCGACGGGGATCACGTCAGGATTCGATATGGCGCGCAAGACATCTCAACCCATCCGAACGGTGCCTTCACTGGCGAAATTTCTGGCTCGATGTTGCGTAAACTCGGTTGCAGCTATGTCCTTGCCGGACATAGCGAACGCCGCGAATACCACCAGGAGAGCGATGCGCTAGTCAACGCGAAGATCAAGGTCATCTTGGAGAACGATATGACGCCGATCTTCTGCGTCGGGGAGCCGCTGTCGATCCGTGAAAGTGGCGGACAAGTGCCACATATTCTCGCTCAGGTCGAAGCCGGTCTGGTGGGTTTGAAAGCCAGCGATATAGCGAAGATTGTCATCGCGTATGAACCGATCTGGGCCATTGGCACCGGTCGGGTGGCCACGCCTGAGGATGCTCAAGAGATCTGCGCGGCAATCCGTAACCAAGTGACCCAACTTGCCCACGAGAGCGTCGAGGGAATCCGGATCATTTACGGGGGCTCGGTGAAGGCCTCCAATGTCGTCGAAATCATGGCTCAACCTGACGTAGACGGAGCCCTGGTGGGTGGGGCAAGCCTGGATCCTGAGGAATTTGCCCGAATTGCCCGCTTTCCGACCATGGCTGCGGCGAAATAACGCCGAGTACCAGGTATCCTTAGCCTCCGGCGAAGTGCTGATTCCGCCACGAAGTAGAAGAGGTTCCCACAATGGTCATGGCTCTATCAATCGTGCTGGTCCTCACCAGCGTGCTCATGATCCTGCTGGTCTTGCTCCACAAGGGTAAGGGCAGCGGGTTATCCGACCTTTTTGGTGGCGGGATCTCTTCAAATTACGGCAGTTCCTCTGTCGTCGAACGGAACCTAGACAGGCTGACAATCATTACTGGTGCGGTCTGGTTTGCGGCAGTTGTCGCTCTCGGCTTGATCCTAAAGAAGTAGGGGCGAAACAATGGCAAGTGGTAGCGCAATTCGTGGTAGCCGTGTTGGCGCGGGGCCGATGGGTGAGGCCGAGCGTGGGGATGCGGCGCCTCGTTTCCGAGTCTCGTACTGGTGTTCCAATGGCCATGAGACCAGGCCTTCGTTTGCTGACGATGGTGCAGTGACTCTGCCTATCGAGTGGGACTGTCCGCGCTGTGGCCTACCAGCTGGACGCGATAAGGACAATCCTCCGGCTCCGCCCAAGAATGAGCCGTATAAGACCCACCTTGCCTACGTCAAAGAGCGTCGTTCAGATGTCGACGGGACGGCGATTTTGGAAGAGGCTCTCAGAAGATTGCGCGGCGAAGAGTAAGTTCGGCGGCTGCTTCACTGATTTCATTTAGGCCTTGGGCCCGATCCTTCAGATGAAGGCGGATCAGGGGCGCGCCGCGCTCTTGTAGAGCTTGACCATCGCCAATCGCCTGCGCCATCTGCAATGTATGGAAAGAGTAAGGGCTCCCCGCGATCTCATAATCCGCCGCCACTTCACCGGTGATTTGTAGGAAGGCGCCGATTCTTGGGTTGCCTTTATGAAACTGTCCTGTGCTGTGGAGGAACCTCGGCCCCCAGCCGAAAGTCACAGGTTTTCCAATCAGCTCCGCGAATGCATTTCGCAATCCGATCGCCTCACTATCTGCGAAGCGATCGAGGAATACCATCAGGGCGAGATAACCACGTGTCGGGATTCGGTCGAAGAATTCATCGAGCGTGTCAGCCAGGTCTGCTCCTTGAGAATCACCAAAAATCTCGACTGACCCAAAACTTACATCCGGTCTCCTCAACAATTGGTTCGCGTTCTCCAACATCAGTCCAGTCTTCGTTTTGGACTCGGCAACATTTGGCTGGTCAAAAGGGTTGATGCCAATCAACCGAGCAGCTAAAGCAGTCGACCACTCCCACAGCACGAATTGCGCCCCAAGCGGCGCGTCGATATTGAGATCAGCGCTTCCTTGTTCGTTGATACAGATAGAGAGAATTCCAGGTCCTTTGAATCCAGCCCTTTCGGTTGAGTCGACAACGATGGGGAGTAGTCCGCGATCAGACTTTCCTGTCGACTCCGCGATCAGTTGTTCGATCCAATCGCCGATACCGTGTGGCCCACAAATCGTGAGGTACGGTGACGATTTCTCGTGCTCACCGAGGATTGCGCCAAGAGTCACAGCGGGTGAATTTGCAGCCCTCATCGCCTCAACCGCCGACGATGCATCGGCTAAGAGTTCAACGATATTGACACCAGCAAGAGCGCTCGGCAGCAGTCCGAAGGCGGTGAGTGCGCTATAGCGGCCTCCGACACTCGGGTCGGCAGTCAAGATCTGATATCCGGAAGCGATTCCGGTTTCTTGTAGCGGAGAAGCCGGATCGGTGATGATGATCAGGTGGTCGTCGGGCCGAAGCCCAGCAGCAATGAAGGCGGCCTCGAAGGCGCGTTTTGCCGAGTCCGTCTCGATTGTCGATCCAGATTTCGAACTGATGACCACGACGCTGCGCGGAAGGCTGTCCAATACTGCATCATGTATCTGTCCCGGATCGGTCGAGTCTACGATCGTAATCGCCTTGCCATAGTGCTTACAGATGACTTCGGGAGCAAGCGAAGACCCGCCCATGCCACAGAGGATCACGTGGTCGAGTCCGCGCTCCCTTGCCCAATTTACGAGATCGCTAATCTTCGGCAGTAACTCGATTGCATCATTTGGGGAGGTTATCCAGCCCAATCTTGTTGCTGCCTCCGACTCGGCAGCCTTCCCCCAGATCGATGGATCCTCTGCCGCCAAACGGGGGAGGATTGATTGGAGATCACGCACCGTTTCCGCTGCTGGGGTCTTTGCGCTTCTAAGACTGATCAATTCGCTCATAAATTCATTACCTTTGAGACACTCGCCAAGAGTCCAATCCAAGCCCCTTCAAATTTTGCGACGCCGTCGACCTCCAAGAAATCGACCACTTCATCGTAGGAGACACCTAGCTCAGCGAGGGCTTCCAGATCTTGACGGGCTTGGTCATACGTGCCAGTTATTGCGTCGCCTCGAACTTCGCCGTGATCGGCGACAGCCAGTAGCGTCGCCTCTGGCATCGTGTTGACAGTGTCTGGTGCTACTAGCTCGATGACGTAACGAGTGTCGTTGTAACTCTTATCTTTGACTCCAGTAGAAGCCCAGAGTGGGCGTTGCCGAGTGGCACCCAATTTGGCAAGACTGCGCCACCTTGGCTTGGAAGTTATGTCTTCGAATGACTTGTAGGCCAGGCGCGCATTGGCGATCGCCGCCTTCCCGCGCACTGCTTTGGCCTGGGCTGTGCCTAACGCATCCAACCGTTTATCAATTTCAGTATCCATGCGTGATACAAAGAGCGATGCCACTGATTCAATACCGGTTACGGGCAATCCGGCAGCGACGCGGTCTTCAATCCCTGAGATGTATGCATCGAGTACGGCCTCATAACGTGCTAGTGAGAAAATCAAAGTTGCGTTGATGCTGATTCCCTCGGAAATGAGAGTTCGGATGGCAGGCAGACCTTCCAGCGTGGCAGGTACTTTGACGAACAGGTTTTTGCGATCAACCTTCCGCCACAGTTCACGGGCTTCAGAAATAGTATCTTCTGTCTTTCGTGCGCTCCGCGGATCAACTTCAATGCTAACGCGGCCATCGCGACCCTCAGAGGTTTGATAGACACCAGAAAGAAGTTCACAGGCGATCCGTACATCACCTGTGGTTACTTCTCTGATCGCTTCTTCGGCCGTGGCGCCATTAGCTTTAAGTTTTTCGAACGCGGTTGCATAGAGACTAGAGTTCGAGAGCGCTGCGGCAAAAATACTCGGGTTGGTTGTTACGCCGCTCACGTGGAAATCTTCGATCAAGTGCGTCAATGAGTTGGCCGCCGTCGGATCGATAAGGCGTGCTTGCGACAAGTCGTCGAGCCAGATTGAGGTACCGGCTTCTGTGATTGCTTCTAGGTTGCTCATTTGGCATCGATCGATTCGTGTACGGCAGCAACGACTGCCTGGCTAGTAATCCCAAACTCTGAAAACAGGCGCTCGGCACTTGCGGATGCGCCAAAGTGCTCAAGCGAAACTGATCGTCCCCGGTCGCCGATCAGGCCTCGCCAAGAGAGTGCGATGCCGGCTTCAACGCTTACTCTGACGGTCACCTTTGGAGGCAGGACACTTTCCTGATAGCTAGCTGGCTCGTCGGCAAACCATTCAAGGGACGGCGCGCTTACAACCCGCGTTGGAATTCCTTCACTTTCAAGTCTTTCTCGTGCCTCGACTGCAATGCTGACTTCAGAGCCTGTTGCAATAATGATTGCTTGCGCATCGTTATTACTGGCTTCCACAAGTATGTAGGCCCCTCTTGCTGCATCTTCGGCGGGGGAGAAGGTACTTCGATCGAAGACTGGCAAGTTCTGACGGCTGAGCACCAAGCCAGCTGGTCGCCTCCGCTCCAAAATGCTAAGCCAGCAGATGGAGACTTCGTTGGCATCCGCCGGACGCACAACGTCGAGTCCCGGGATAGCACGCAAGGCAGTGATATGTTCAACCGGTTGGTGTGTTGGCCCGTCTTCGCCAAGACCGATGGAATCATGCGTCCATACGAAGGTAACTGGAAGTTTCATGAAGGCGGCCAAGCGGACGGCCGGCCTCATGTAATCGCTGAACACTAGAAACGTGCCACCGAAAGGTCGAGTCAATCCAGCCAGAGCAATTCCATTGAGGATCGCGCCCATTGCATGTTCGCGGATTCCAAAATGGAGTACCCGACCGAATGGAATGGCATCTTTCATTCTGCTGGTGGCGGGCAGAAAGGAGCCGCCACCTTCGATCGTGGTGTTATTGCTCTCTGCCAAGTCCGCTGAACCACCCCACATCTCTGGCATCCAACTTGCAATCGCCTGGATAACATCGCCGGATGCTTTTCGAGTAGAAATTGATTTGTCAGGATCGAAGATTGGCAGGGCCGAGGCTAATTCGGCTGGAAGGTCGCCGTCGACTAGTCGGCTAAGTAGCGCGTAGGAATCAGGGTTTGCACCTTGCCAGATCGTGAAGCGGGTGTTCCAACTTGCGTGGAGCGCCGCACCACGCGCCTTTACTTTTCTAGTGTGCGACAACAATTCGTCTGGCATTTGAAAAGAGAGCGATGGGTCAAGTCCCAATGCGCTCTTCAGAGCCGCGACTTCACTCTCACCCAGTGCCGAGCCGTGTGCTTTGGCGGTTCCCTGGGCATGAGGTGCCGGCCAGGCGATCACACTCTGTAGTCGAATGAGCGACGGCCGGTCGGTGACCGACTTCGCTTCAAGCATTGCCCGATCCAGCGCACCCAGATCGACGTCGCCACTGGGGAGTGTGGCCACCTCTTGCACGTGCCAGCCGTAGGCGCGATATCGAGCCGAGACATCTTCAGTGAATGCGACGTGAGTATCGCCCTCGATTGAAATTCGGTTGTCGTCGTAAATTACGACCAGGTTGCCCAGTCCTTGTGTCCCGGCAAGTGATGATGCCTCGGAACTAAGGCCTTCTTCAAGATCACCGTCTGAGCAAATGACCCAGACGGTGTAATCAAATAGCCCTGCACCAATGGGTGTTCTGCGATCGAGAAGGCCATGTAGATACCGAGAGGCCATGGCCATCCCCACTCCGTTTGCAATTCCTTGACCAAGGGGTCCGGTCGTTGTTTCAACGCCGACCGTGTGGCCATACTCCGGATGTCCCGGAGTGAGGGAACCCCAGGTACGAAAACGTTTGAGGTCTTCCATCTCGAGGCCGTAGCCACTGAAGAAAAGTTGGGTGTAGTGGATCAGGCTTGCATGGCCGCACGAGAGGATGAATCGATCGCGTCCCAACCATTTCGGCGCCGCCGGGTCGTGACGCAGATGCCGTTGAAAGAGTAGGTAAGCCACTGGGGCCAACGCGATCGCGGTCCCAGGGTGGCCGTTCCCAACTTTCTGGACCGCATCTGCGGCTAAGGCTCTAGCGTGGGCAATTGCCGCAAAGTCCATCGGTTTGAGTTCCACGTCGGCGTTCTGGGATTTAGACGGCATCGTAAGGGGCTCCAAGGTCGAGAACTGCTTACCTCAACAATAACCAACTTCGATAGGTAGACTCCCTCACCATGACCTCGCGCCAACTAGAGTTACTGGGTCGTGTGCGAGCGTACGTTGCCCTCACCAAGCCACGCATCATTGAACTTCTGCTCGTGACCACTCTGCCCACGATGATTCTGGCCGAGAGGCGCCTTCCTGGTCTCTGGCTTGCCCTGATTACTCTGATCGGTGGAACCTTCGCTGCTGGGAGCGCGAACTCACTCAACTCCTATATCGACCGAGATATTGACGCCGTAATGCTCCGTACCGCACATCGGCCCCTGGCTCAAGAGCAAGTCGAACCGGAGCGAGCGCTGATCTTTGGAATCATCTTGGGATTCGTCGCCGTCGCCTGGATGGCGATTCTGGTGAATTTCCTCTCGGCTGTCCTCTCTCTGGCCGCGATTCTCGTCTACGTCTTCGTCTACACGTTGGGGCTAAAGCGCAGGACCCCTTCGAACATCGTCTGGGGAGGGGCGGCCGGTTGCTTCCCAGTGCTGATCGGATGGGCAGCAGTCACAGACTCTCTCTCATGGCCACCGCTTGTGCTCTTCTTGCTCATCTTCTTCTGGACGCCTCCGCACTACTGGCCATTGGCGATGAAATACCGCGACGACTACGCGCGCGCCAAGATTCCAATGCTTCCAGTTGTCGCCTCAGATGCCTTTGTGGCCAAGCGAATAATTCAATACTCCTGGGTGATGGTCGCAGTTTCGTTGGCGCTGACTCCGGTCGCGAAAATGGGGTTGATCTACTCCATTGCTGCAGTGGTTCTTGGCGTGGCGTTCCTATTCGAGGCATATGCACTTCAGCGTCGTATCAAAAGGAGAGAACTGCCACGCGAAATGCGATTATTTCACGGATCGATCTCGTATCTATCGCTGATCTTCTTGGCCGTTGCGATCGATCCACTGCTCCACTTTTAATCGCACGCCATCAGCCGTCCATTGATGGGGCTGTGGTAATGCCAGCATGTTTGATTCGGGTATAGAGAAAATAGACTGATACCCAAACGCACTCGGCGCCCACGATGTGAAGGGCTACCAGCGCTTCCGGCAGTTTGGTGAAGTACTGCGTGTATCCGATCGCTCCCTGAGCAATGATGAAGATGATAACAAGTTGGGCAGAATGGATGATTCGAGCGTCGGCATGCGTTAGCCGGAGCGCCAACCACATGGCGAGTGCTAGACCACAGAATGCGATCACTACGTCAGCGTGTAGAAACGAAACCGTGCGTGGATCGAAAGGAAATCTCTTGGCCGAGACGTCACCCGCATGGGGTCCTGATCCGGTTACGAGTGTTCCTAATATGACTACAACCGCGGCGAGGATCAGTAGAAGTGGATTCAAACGACTGAGCTCGCTCCGTACTGGTGCAAATTCCTCGATTCGTCGACTCTTGACAACCAGTGCGACTGCACCAGCCAGCAAGAACATCGAGAGAAGGAAGTGCCCGGCCACTGGCAATGGATTCAGGTCGGTCAAGACCGTCACGCCGCCGAGTAGGGCCTGTCCGAATATCCCAGCAACCTGGATGGAGGCCAGTTTCACGAGTCCCGGATTGGATCTACGGCGTGCTTCGTCAATGGCAAAGAAGAGTGCTGCCAGAGCCAGGGCGATCAAGATGAAGGTGACCATCCGATTACTGAACTCGATCACCTGGTGGTAGCCCCGGAGCGAGTTGGCTCGGGGCGTATACGACCCGCTCGTACACTTAGGCCAGGTTGGGCAGCCAAGCCCAGATCCGGTCAATCGCACCAAGCCACCGGAGACCACGATGCCTGCTTGGGCGATGGTTAGGGCGATGAAGGTTTTCTGGGCTCTGGGTCGGGCAGAGTTGGACACGGCCCAAGGGTATTGGCTGGTGGGCCCGAGTTGCTCACTCCGATGAATTACGTCACACTTGTGTTGTGAAAACCCAGGAGAGCTCAACCCGAGACCGGGTGGCGCGGAGCATCTTGGAGAATGGACCGTCAAGTGCCCATTCCCTAAGTGAGCGGTTGGGGCTTACCCCCGCCGGTATCCGTCGGCATCTAGAGGCGCTCCTTTTTGAAGAGTTTCTCTGCGCTCGCGAGCCGTGGATCGCCGCTAGGAATCGCGGTCGGGGGAGGCCCGCAAAGGTTTTCACTCTCACTGATCGTGGGCGTGAGCGATTTGAACACTCTTACGATGATCTCGCTGTCGCTGCTCTCCGTTATTTGGCAGCCGACGGTGGTGCTGATGCCGTGATGGGATTTGCTCAGTCGCGCGCCCATGAAATTGAACGTCGTCATTCACCGGCAGTAGCGGGCGTTGGTGCACAGCAACGTCTAACCACGCTCGCCGAAGGGCTGAGCGAAGATGGGTTTGCTGCATCGATTCAGTTAATGCCGGTCGCCTCGGGCCATGAACTCTGTCAACACCATTGCCCAATCGCGCATGTAGCCGCAGAGTTTCCAGAACTTTGCGAAGCAGAGACAGAAGCATTTGGTCGACTCCTTGGCACTCATGTGCAACGACTTGCCACCATCGCCAACGGCGATGGGGTATGCACCACTTTTGTGCCAGCAATCAGCATTGAAAACGTCAACCGGGAAATCTCAAGCAACCGAAAGGCACAGGCATGAGTACTGCACACGCAGAACTAGATGGTATTGGTCGATATGAGTATGGCTGGGCCGACACGGACAAAGCTGGAGAGAGCGCTCGACGTGGGTTGAGTGATGAAGTCGTGCGCGACATCTCGAGCAAGAAGAACGAGCCTGAGTGGATGCTCAATTTGCGGCTCAAAGGGTTGAGTCTGTTCGAGAAGAAGCCAATGCCGACTTGGGGTTCTGATCTTTCCGGTATTCATTTTGACACGATCAAATACTTTGTGCGCTCGACGGAAAAGCAAGCGACATCTTGGGATGATCTGCCGGCCGATATCAGAAACACGTACGACCGGCTCGGTATCCCAGAGGCCGAGAAGCAACGGTTGGTCTCTGGAGTTGCCGCCCAATACGAATCTGAGGTTGTGTATCACGCGATTAGGTCTGATCTTGAGGAACAGGGCGTTATTTTCGTAGATACCGACACTGCGTTGCGAGAGCACGAGGATCTCCTCAAGGAGTACTTCGGAACTGTGATTCCCGTTGGGGATAACAAATTCGCCGCGCTAAACACGTCAGTCTGGTCAGGCGGGTCATTCATCTATATCCCAAAGGGAGTGAAAGTCGACATCCCCCTGCAGGCGTACTTCCGAATCAATACCGAGAACATGGGGCAATTCGAAAGGACGTTGATCATCGCTGACGAAGGTTCGTACGTCCATTACGTCGAAGGATGCACGGCTCCGATCTACTCATCAGACTCGTTGCACAGCGCCGTCGTCGAGATAATTGTGAAGAAGGATGCTCGGGTCCGTTACACCACAATCCAGAACTGGTCTAATAACGTCTACAACCTGGTCACCAAGCGCGCGATCTGTGAAGAAGGCGCGACCATGGAATGGATTGATGGCAATATCGGGTCCAAAGTGACCATGAAATACCCCGCAGTATTTTTGATGGGCCCGCACTCCAAGGGGGAGACGCTCTCGATCGCTTTTGCCGGCGAGGGGCAGCACCAAGATGCCGGTGCCAAGATGGTTCACGCTGCTCCGTACACATCCTCGACGATTATTTCAAAGTCGGTAGCACGTGGCGGTGGTCGCACTTCGTATCGCGGTCTGGTTCAAATCAACGAGGGTGCCCATCACTCGCGAAGCACCGTTAGATGTGATGCCCTGCTCGTCGATGCCATCAGCCGATCCGACACGTATCCATATGTGGACGTTCGCGAAGATGATGTGACGATGGGCCATGAAGCAACAGTTTCAAAGATCTCTGATGATCAACTCTTCTACCTCATGTCGCGAGGTATCGCTGAAGACGAAGCGATGGCCATGATCGTTCGTGGTTTTATTGAACCGATCGCAAGAGAATTGCCGATGGAGTATGCGTTGGAGCTCAACCGTCTCATCGAATTGCAGATGGAAGGCGCAGTCGGCTGATGTCTGCAAGCACAATCTCCGCATTCCTGGCTCCACACACACCCAACGGCCGTGAGGAGGCTTGGCGCTTTACTCCTTTGAACCGGCTAAAGGGACTCCATCAAGCCGACATTTTGGCCACCGACGAGTTGCATATCATCGCTTCCCTGGCTGGGTCGGCCACCTTCGAGGAGTTGTCGCCCGATGATCCGCGAGTTGCTTTCTCTTCGCACTCTGATGATGCCGTAGTTCTCAACGCTCGTACGAAAGCGAGTTTCGTCTCCCATCTGTCCGTGCCGAAAAATGAAGATATTGCCACACCTATTCGGTTGGTTCGTACGGGGAGCGATGGCGCGATCAGCTTGAGCAGAACCGTGATCGAAGTTGGGAATAATTCCAGGGCCACCATCATTATGGAGCACTTTGGAAATTCGACGCTGGGTGAGGACCTAGAAATCCGAGTTGGCGAAGGAGCCGACTTGACCCTCATTTCAACCCAAGAGTGGGACGATGAGGCCGTTCATATTTCGGCGCAGACCGCCTTTCTGGACAGAGATGCACGTTTCACGTCAATCGTGGTCTCCTTGGGTGGGTCTGTAGTCAGAATCTCCCCGAGAGTTGATTTTGTCGGTCCAGGTGGTTTCTGCGAATTACTAGGTCTCTACTTTGCAACAGCAGGCCAACACCTCGAGCATCGGCTTCACGTCGAACACGGACAACCTAATTGCCGGTCTCGGGTGACCTACAAGGGTGCGGTGAGTGGGTACAACTCACGGTCGGTCTGGATTGGTGATGTCGCGATTCGACCCAATGCCGAGGGCACTGATACGTACGAGTTGAATCGCAATCTACTTCTCACCGATGGTGCTCGCGCCGATTCCGTCCCAAACCTCGAAATTGAAACCGGGGAAATCATCGGAGCAGGGCATGCGAGTGCGACTGGGCGCTTCGATGATGAGCAGCTCTTCTACCTACAGTCACGGGGGATTCCACAGGCGCAGGCTCGACTGTTGGTGGTCCGTGGCTTCTTTGCCGAGCTCTTGGCCCGAATCAAAGACGAAGCGACGCGGGAACGTCTGGCCCTTGCCATTGAAACCGATCTTGAAGAGGCGGAATAGTGGAAACGAGTTGTGCGATCCGACTGGTGGATCTTGAAGATGGCAAACCCAAGCGAGTCGATTTGGGCGACGAGCCAATCTGTGTCGCCATGATAGATAAGCAGGTATTCGCCGTTGGCGACACCTGCACGCATCAGAATGTCTCGCTCTCTGAGGGCGAGATTGACGGTTACGACATCGAATGCTGGCTCCATGGCTCGCGTTTTGATATGCGAACTGGAGTGCCTGACTGTCCGCCGGCGGTTGTTTCACTCCCTACATATTTGGTAACTATCGTTGACGATTTGGCCGTAATCGAGAGGAAGAAATGAGCACGCTCATTATCAAGGATTTACACGTTAGCGTTGAAGCTGAAGGTGGTGCGCAGGAGATTCTGCGTGGTGTCGACCTCACCGTCGAATCAGGCAAGACCCACGCGATCATGGGGCCTAACGGATCGGGAAAATCCACGTTGGCATATTCGATCGCAGGACACCCGAAGTACCAGGTCACGTCTGGCAGCGTCACGCTCGATGGCGCGGACTTGCTTACGATGACCGTCGATCAGCGTGCACGTGCTGGACTCTTCCTAGCCATGCAGTACCCCATCGAGGTACCTGGCATCTCTGTTTCGAACTTTCTTCGAACCGCAGCAACCGCCATCCGCGGTGAATCGCCCAAACTTCGCACTTGGGTGACCGAGGTTAAAAATGCGATGAAAGAATTGTCGATGGATCCAGCCTTCTCAGAACGAAGTGTCAACGAAGGCTTCTCTGGCGGCGAAAAGAAGCGTCATGAGATTCTTCAGCTTGAATTGTTGAAACCTAAGTTCGCAATCTTGGATGAGACCGATTCAGGTCTTGATGTCGATGCACTTCGCGTCGTATCCGAAGGGGTGAATCGCGTCAAGGAATCGAGTGATATTGGAATCCTGCTTATAACGCACTACACCAGGATTCTGCGCTACGTAACGCCAGACTTCGTACACGTGTTTGCAAACGGTCGGATTGTTGAAGAAGGTGGACCCGAATTAGCTGACCATTTGGAGGCTAATGGGTACGCAGATTACGTGAACGCTTAAGAGGTTTGACGATGGCCTTAGATGTGGAGCGGTTGAAGAGCGATTTCCCGATTTTCGATCGCACTGTGCGCGGGGGCAAGAAGCTCGTGTACCTCGATTCCGGTGCGACGAGTCAGAAGCCGAGGTCCGTTCTCGATGCTGAACGGAACTTTTATGAGCAGCACAACGCCGCCGCGCATCGGGGCGCACACCAGTTGGCCGAGGAAGCCACCGAAGCGTATGAAGGAGCAAGGGCGACCGTTGCCAGATTTATCGGGGCCGCGAAGAACGAAGTTATATTCACCAAAAGTGCAACTGAATCTATCAACCTCGTCGCATATTCTCTCTCCAATTCAAATTACACGACGGCTTCGCGCTTTCACATCGGTCCTGACGACGAGATTCTGGTCTCGGAAATGGAGCACCACGCCAATCTCATACCCTGGCAAGAACTTGCCAGGCGTACTGGGGCAAAGTTGCGGTGGATCCCTATCACTGACGATGGACACTTGGATCTAGGCGAGATCGATTCGCTCCTGACCTCTAAGACCAAGATCGTTGCACTGACTCACCAATCGAACGTGCTTGGTACCATCAATCAGATCGCCGGAATCGGCAAGATTGCCCACGATCGCGGCGCGCTCTTCCTGGTCGACGCCTGCCAATCCGTTCCTCATCAGAGCGTCGACGTCAAGGCTCTTGGTGTGGATTTTCTTACCTTCTCAGGCCACAAGATGCTTGGCCCCACTGGAGTCGGGGTTCTCTACGGCAGAGCCGAATTGCTCGACGAGATGCCACCTTTCTTAACGGGTGGATCGATGATCGAAGTAGTAAAAATGGACTCTGCCACTTATATGAAGGCTCCTCAACGCTTTGAGGCTGGCGTTCCGAATATGGCTCAGGCGGTTGGTTTAGGTGCGGCGATCGAATACCTAGAGCGGGTGGGGATGGACGCCATCACCAAGCACGAAGAGTTGCTGGTCAAACACGCGATCGAAGGTCTTAACGCGATCAGCCAAGTGCGTCTCATCGGACCACAGGCTTCAAGCCACAGAAGCGGCGCTGTTTCATTTGTGATCGACGAAATCCATCCCCATGATCTGGGTCAGGTCCTAGATGATCAGGGTATAGCGGTGAGGGTCGGACACCACTGCGCTTGGCCGTTGATGCGACGTCTCGGGATTCTTGGAACCACGCGTGCCACTTTTTACCTTTATAATTCGATCTCTGACGTTGATGCGCTGCTATCTGGTGTCCAGGCGACGAAGAAGTTCTTTAAGGTGGCCTGATGGATCTCCAAGCCATGTACCAAGAGATCATTCTTGATAACTATAAGCGCCCCTCGCATCGAGGCTTGCATGAACCATTCGATATTGAAGTTCATCATGTCAATCCGACCTGCGGGGATGAGATCACCCTCCGTCTTACCCTAGAAGGTGGGCGTATTGCCAACTTGTCCTGGGATGGACTCGGTTGCTCAATTTCACAAGCGTCTACGTCGGTCATGACAACCCTGGTTGATTCAAAAACCATCGAAGAAGTCGCCACGATCAGCGATGCCTTTCTTGCGTTGATGCAAGGTAAGGGTGCAGTCGTACCTGATGAAGAACTTCTTGAGGACGGTGTCGCTTTTAGTGGTGTGGCCAAGTACCCGGCCAGGGTAAAGTGCGCATTACTCGGTTGGATGGCGCTCAAAGGTGCAATCCTCCAATTGACTGATCGTGAGCAGACCGATGCGAAGATCCTCAGGATTGTCCCCGATGGGAGTAAGAATGAAAGCTAAGAACGACGATATTACTGAGGCAATGCGGGATGTCGTTGACCCTGAGTTGGGAATCAACATCGTTGACCTCGGTCTTCTTTACGGCGTGCTAGTCGACGATGCAAACGTTGCATACCTCGACATGACGCTAACATCGGCGGCCTGCCCGCTCACAGATGTGATTGAAGACCAGACTAGGCAGGCACTCTCCGAGCTGGTAGACGATGTCCGAATTAATTGGGTCTGGATGCCACCATGGGGCCCGGACAAAATCACCGATTCTGGACGCGAACAACTTCGCGCGCTCGGTTTTACGGTTTAATCCAGATTCTTTCTAACTAACCATGATTCAAGCTCGTGATCTAGAACTGCGTGCTGGGTCGGCACTTCTACTAGAAGGAGCCACGTTCCAGATCGCGCCAGGTGATCGTATTGGTCTGGTCGGTCGTAACGGGGCGGGAAAGACCACGCTCATGAAAATTCTTGCTGGTGTCGCCTTACCAGCAGCCGGCGCGGTGGTCTCCAGTGGCGAAGTGGGTTATCTGCCACAGGATCCTCGGACTGGCGATCTTGAAGTAATCGCATTAGACCGGATCCTCTCGGCCAGAGGACTCGACGAGACGATCCGACAGTTACGAAGCGCCGAGGCCCAGATGGGCGATGATCGAACAGGTGAGAGAGCGGCCAAACGTTGGAGTCGTCTGGAAGAGGAGTTCCAACAGCAGGGTGGATACGCCGCGGAAAGTGAAGCGGCATCGATCGCCTCTAGCCTGGGCCTTCCAGAACGGGTCCTCGTTCAGCCACTGAGCACTCTCTCTGGCGGTCAACGGCGACGTGTCGAACTTGCTCGCATCCTCTTCTCTGGCGCCCCTACGCTCCTACTTGATGAACCAACGAATCATCTGGATGCAGATTCAATCGCCTGGCTACGAACTTTTCTCGCCTCGCATAAAGGCGGGTTCATCATCATCAGCCACGATGGTTCCCTCTTAGAGTCCTGCGTCAATAAAGTTTTTTATTTGGATGCCAATCGCTGCGTGCTCGATCTCTACAACATGGGCTGGAAGTCTTATCTGAGCGCCCGCGAAGCCGATGAGAAGAGGCGCAAGCGAGAACGATCGAATGCCGAACGACAAGCTTCGATCCTGCATGCGCAAGCCGAGCGGATGCGTTACAAAGCGACTAAGGCTAAAGCAGCCCAGAATATGGAGAAACGAGCGGAGCGGTTGATCTCGGGTCTAGAGACCCAGCGAAGGGCAGATCGCGTCGCCAAACTGCGCTTCCCAACTCCGCTGCCTGTTGGCAAGACTCCTTTGCACGCCAAAGAATTATCGAAATCATATGGATCGCTGGAGATTTTTACAGATGTTGATCTAGCAATAGACCGGGGCAGCAAGGTGGTGATCCTAGGACTCAATGGCGCAGGCAAGACCACACTCCTTCGCCTTCTCGCAGGGATAGAACCGGCCGATACTGGTGAAATACATTTAGGGCATGGTGCCAAATTGGGCTACTACGCGCAGGAGCATGAAACTCTCCAGACCGATAAATCGGTGCTTGAAAATCTGACGCGAGTTGCACCGAACCTAAACGACACAGACCTTCGAAGCGTGCTTGGTTCTTTTCTCTTCAGCGGTGATGCAGTGGCAAAGCCCGCTGGGGTTCTCTCAGGTGGTGAGAAGACCAGACTCGCATTGGCCATGCTGGTTGTCTCAAGCGCCAACGTTCTGCTTCTCGATGAACCAACGAACAACCTCGATCCGGCGAGTCGGGAAGAGATTCTTGGTGCCCTTTCCAATTATGAGGGAGCTGTCATCTTGGTAACCCACGATGAGGGAGCGGTCGCTGCGCTTAATCCCGAACGGGTTCTGCTTCTACCTGATGGGGTTGAGGATCTATGGAACGAAGACTACCTAGACCTGATTGCCCTAGCATGACGCCATGATCGAGACCGTGCGTGAGGGCCCACGGCTTGACGTGATACTCAATAATCCAGCGCGGCTAAACGCCATGACCGAAGAGACTTGGCAGGCCCTAGCTCAGGTAGGTCGAGAGATACCTGATGAAGTACGTGTTGTGGTGCTCCGCGCCAATGGGCGCTCCTTCAGTTCGGGGCTCGACACGAAGGTCTTCGCCGGTAAAGCCAGGCCCGATCTCGCTGCTCTTCTGGCCGACACCGACGGTGAAATCCAGAATGCCATCAAGGGGTTTCAGGATGCTTTCACCTGGTGGCGACAGTCTCACGCCATCACGATTGCGGCCGTGCAAGGCGATGCGATCGGTGCCGGTTTTCAACTGGCTCTCGCGTGTGATTTCCGGATCGCTGCCGATGACGCTCGATTCTCGCTGCGGGAGACCTCGCTCGGCTTAGTTCCTGACTTGGCCGGCACCAAGCCTCTCGTTGAGTTGGTTGGTTACTCCCGCGCCTTAGAGATCGCATTATTGGGAGCGCCAGTTGATTCCGCCAGGGCGATACAGATTGGCCTAGTCAATTTGGTTGCGCCAGTTGGCGAGCTTCTCGAAACGGTGGATACGTTCGTAGCCGATCTTCTCGCATTGCCGGAGCCTTCCGTAAAGGCGACTAAGCGTCTGATTCTGGGTGCCCCAAGCAATGGTTTCGAGGCCCAAGAATTGGCTGAGCGTCGAGAACAGAGCAAACTTCTACGTCTTCTGCTCGGTCACTGATGTCTTCTTCTGGGCACGGGATGATGCTGCGCAGTCTTTCTCGAGACACGTCAGTCAAGTATCAGAAACTGAAGCCTGGGACCATGAGACGTATCGCCTCATTTGCCACACCTTATAAGTGGTGGATTGTGGTATTCCTCGTAACAGTCGTGCTAGATGCAGTGCTTACCGTGAGCATGCCGCTCATTCTGCGACGTTTGTTCGATCAGGGCATCGCGCCGGGGAAGAGAACCGTCGTAGTAGTTCTGGCGCTCCTAATTGGATTCATTGCGATCTTAGACGCTGTGGTTACCACCTTTGGTCGGTGGTATTCAGTCCGTATTGGCGAAGGCCTGATTTACGATTTGCGCACTCAAGTCTTCGCCCACGTTCAACGTCAACCGATTGCCTTCTTTGTCAGGAGTCAGACGGGAGCCCTTATCTCGCGGTTGAACTCTGATGTCATCGGCGCTCAGCAGGCCTTCACTGGAACACTCTCCAACGTAGTGAGCAACGGCGTCAGCCTTGCCCTGGTCCTGTCCGCGATGTTCTATCTCTCTTGGCAAGTGACGGCTGTCTCACTGGTCATCGTTCCGCTCTTTATTCTGCCAAGTAAGTGGATCGGCAAACATCTTCAGCGGCTGACTCGACTAGCAATGAACCTGAACGCAGAACTTTCGAGCGCGATGGCCGAGCGATTCAATGTCTCTGGTGCGCTGCTTGTCGCCCTCTTCGGGAGTGAGGCGCGCGAGCACGAGTTCTTCAAGTCTCGAGCTAGGAAAGTAGCGGATACCGGCATTAAGACGGCCATGTTGAATCGCTACTTCATTAATTCGCTCACCTTGATCGCATCCGTGGCGACTGCAATCACCTATGGCCTCGGTGGCTCACTTGTCATCTCGAAGGCGATAACTCTTGGAACCTTGATGGCTCTTACCGCACTACTTGGTCGCCTCTACGGACCACTGACTGCCCTATCGAATGTGCGCGTCGAGGTAATGACAGCTCTGGTCTCATTTGAGCGAGTCTTTGAGATTCTCGATCTGAAGCCGTTGATTAGTGATCGACCATCCGCCAGAGAAATACCTAACGTCCCAGGTAAAGTTGAATTTCGGAATGTCTCGTTCACATACCCAAGCGCCCAGGAAGTTTCGTTGGCCTCGCTGGAGTCGATTGCGAAACCGGAATCAATGCCGACGGGGCCGGTACTTGAAAATATTTCATTCGTCGTCGAGCCAGGAACGATGACTGCCCTCGTGGGGCCTTCGGGTGCAGGGAAAACCACCTTGGCGACTCTTTTACCGCGGCTCTACGACGTGAGCTCTGGCGAGATCATGATCGACGGAGTGGATGTCCGTGATGCCACTTTAGAATCGCTCCGCAACGCCGTCGGAATGGTAATGCAAGACGCGCACCTTTTCCACGATTCAATTTTGGCAAACCTTCGTTACGCGAAACCGGACGCCACAATCGAGGAGATCGCGGAGGCGTGCAAAGCCGCACAGATTTGGTCATTGATCACTTCGCTACCAGACGGATTGGGGACGGTAGTTGGAGATCGCGGACACCGTCTCTCAGGCGGTGAGAAGCAACGCATTGCAATCGCTCGCCTGCTGCTCAAAGCCCCAAGCATGATCGTCTTGGATGAAGCAACGGCGCATCTAGATTCAGAGAACGAAGCTCTGGTGCAGGAGGCACTCAAGGCCGCCCTGGCCAAACGCACGAGCGTGGTGATCGCACATCGGCTGTCAACGGTTCGAGAGGCAGATCAGATTCTGGTTATTAGCGATGGCCGGATTGCCGAACAAGGAGTCCATGAGGAACTTCTTGCGGCCGGTGGCCTGTACTCGGATCTTTACCATCGTCAATTTGCGGATCGGTGAGCCAGCGTCTTCATATCGCGAGCCGAGCGATATTGGTCGCGGCCGATGAGGATACGACCAACGAGGAAGAGAAGTGCGAATAAATACCATTGGACCGCATAGGCCAAGTGTGGTCCTGGCGTTATCTCTGGAATGTCAAGGGGTATCGGCTGATTCTGACCACTTGGAATTGATGACACCAACTCGATATACCCTTTCACGGTCGGACCGTGGACAGGCTCTTTCAAGATAAAGGCGGCAACAGTCTGCGCCTGCTTGAAAGGCAAGCCAAAGAGCGCGCCACCAGGCCCTGGGTTATCTAATGAATCAAGGCCTCGAACGCGACCAAGAAGTTGCACCGTGCCACCTGGAGGCGCGGAGGCGCTTGGCGCTTCGGCCGCACTACCCGGCGCGGCAATCCAGCCGCGGTCAACCCAGAGCAGTTGACCGTCGCCACCGTTCCTAAGGATTGATAGAACTGCATATCCGTATTTGCCCTGATAACTTCGGCCCCGCACATAATACGTACCAGGCTCGTATGTGCCACTGACCTCGATTCGTCGCCATCTATCGGACCTCTTTGGGCCGACTTCGCTACTCATCACTGCGTTGAGTGGGATTGGCGCTGCCTTCAAATTGGTAGCTAGCACTCGATTTAGTCGATCTCGCGACTCTTTGCGGCTCCACTGCCATTTGCCGAGATCCAGACAGAGCACAATGGCCAGAATTGCCACAAGCGAAAGCGCTAAGGCTTTTGGTCCAAAAATGGCGCGCCACACAGGAGGAAGGTAGCCTTAAAACCACCATGCATGCGCGACAGGAGTTAATAGACGGCTTTGGTCGTCGCAAACGAGACCTTCGCGTCTCGCTCACCGACCGCTGCAATCTGCGTTGCACCTACTGCATGCCAGTCGAAGGCTTGGCCTGGCTTCCGAACGACTCGCTCCTCACCGACGACGAGATTTTTCGAGTAATTCGGGTCGCAGTAGAACATGGAATCGAGAGAGTCCGACTTACTGGCGGCGAGCCATTGATTAGGCCATCCCTGATTGAAATCGTCCGGTCTATCGCAACGCTCTCGCCTAGACCAGAAATAACCCTGACAACCAATGGAATTGGGCTCGCCGCACTCGCAGAACCATTGGCGAAAGCTGGACTCGACCGGATCAACGTTTCGCTCGACACGTTAAATCCCGAACGCTTCGCGACAATCACACATAGGAATCGTTGGAACGATGTGATAGCAGGACTTGAAGCGGCGAAGGAGACCACGTTAAAGCCGATAAAGGTGAATTCGGTCCTCCTTCGCAGAATCAACGATGACGAGGCGCCTGCCCTCTTGGATTGGGCGCTCGAGAACGGTTATTTGCTGAGGTTCATTGAACAGATGCCACTTGACCCTCAACACGGCTGGAATCGTGATGAGATGGTTAGCGCGGACGAGATTCAACGTGAACTGGCGGTGAGTCACCGACTCTCGCCAATTGGAAAAAAGTCTCGTGGTTCTTCCCCGGCCGAAGAGTTTTTAGTCGGCGATGGTCCTGCAACGGTTGGAATCATTGGCAGCGTTACTCGCCCCTTCTGTGCCGACTGCGACCGATTGAGACTTACCGCTGATGGCCAAATTCTCAATTGCCTATTTGCTCGTGAAGAGGATGATTTACGCGCAATATTACGTTCGGGCTCCCCACATATTGATGCAGAAATAGCAGGAGTTTTCTTTGGTTCGGTTGCAAAGAAGAAAGCCGGCCACGGTATTGGCGAGCCGGGATTTGAACAGCCGACGCGCCCCATGTCAGCAATCGGCGGCTAGGCGATTCACGCGAATCTAGTTGTCACTACCATCTGTTGGGGGTTCAATCGCCTTCTTGAAATCAGTTGCCGTGCCTGGCGCAACTGAGGGTTCACGACCAGCATTTGCGATCACCACAGAGATATAGGGCAGCAAGAAGGCACCCGCTAGGAAGAACCAGCGCCATGGACTTGGAAAGATCACCATCAGAATGAAACAGAGAGTTCTAATCATCATAGAAATGAAGTAGCGACGTTGACGAGCAGCGATATCCTCACGGAGAGAAGTTCGAGCGTGCGTTATCGACTGCGATCTTAATTTGCCTCTGCCTATACGCATGATCCTCACACCCCAGGTGCGATCGAAGAGAAATTGAAGTCAGGAATTCGCAGGGTCGGCATTATTGCTCTAGTAAAATAATCGCTCAACGCGCGGGGCAGGGGTCGAAGCGAT
>Ga0082335_1000851_pt1 | contig 71624 bp, 71 predicted proteins | sample Subgrocontami58m_FD_72375 | JGI IMG/M metagenome (GOLD analysis project Ga0082335, IMG submission 72375) | Subsurface groundwater microbial communities from S. Glens Falls, New York, USA - GMW37 contaminated, 5.8 m (SPADES assembly) (version 2) ... | reverse complement strand
AACGCCTTGTGTCATCATTTGAGCACCTCGTTGGTGAATGTTCGTGTCGTCACCACGCATTCTATACCCTGATATATCAGGGGCCAACGAGGTTTTTCATTTTTCTGACGGTGAATCACGGACTCCCAGGAGTAGAGATTGACAGCGCAACCCGTTCATTGGCCGGTCATGACACATCCGTAGGGGCGGGGTTGATCCCCGCCCGTTGATCGGGAGGGCGTAAAGCCCTCCCCTACAGTACGCGTACCAGACGGGTACGCCTGCCTGGCAACAGACAGGTCAACAGCGAGTCATGGCGAACCTTGACAAGTCCTTGGAAAGGCGGGACAATCGCCGCAATCATGAGGGATGTTTTCGAACTGGATAGATACCAATCTATTCAATAGTTGGCCGCCGCGAGTACGATGGTCTGATGTTGCAAGCATCTTACCGGGGCATCGATGGATGACGTAGCTCTGCGCCGAGAACGCCGGCAACGGCTGGTTGAACAGTTCCTAGCGGAATTCGGGGTATCGTCGCAGCAGCTCGCGACGTCGACGAACAAGTGTCTGGATGAGTGGGCACGTCAGCTCATGCTGGTCCAAGACCAGCCAAGTGCCAACTTGGCAAACGTTGTTCTTCAGTTGTGCTGCGCTGTCGAAGCTGAGCTGGCAGTCACTCTGGGCCGCGAGCCTGGCCTGGAGTTTCTCGCAGGCGATGGCGCTCTTGGCGACAAGGCGAGGCGGCTTTCCCAAGTTGATGCGCGAACGAAGCAGAGGCTCACTGCGAAGGGAGTAAAGGTCGGCCTTCTCGGCGAATTACAGAGGCTCTTGTCTCAACTTGCCAGAATTCGTCGAGAAACCAGGGCGGCACATGGCGGTGTGGCACTGCAAACAGCGACATCGGCGGACGCCAAGCAGACTCGCCAGATTACTGGTACGATATTTAAGCGTGTACAGACAACTAGGACAGTAACGAGATGAGGCTGCTGGTCGTCTGCGCGGGGAATACGTGTAGAAGTCCTATGGCTGCCGGCCTCGCGAGGAAGATAGCCGTGGAACGGTCAGTGGATCTCGATGTGCGCTCTGCTGGCGTGGCACACCATCCCGGTCGGCTCGTAGAACGCAAAGCCGTGGCTGTGATGGCGGAGATCGGCATCGATATCTCGACCGAATATTCGAAACCAGTTACGCCTAACGATGTCGACTGGGCAGACCTTGTAGTTGTCGTGGAGCACGAACACGCCTTCTACTTGGCGGAAAAGTACCCGACGGCGGCAGCTAAGATCCATGAGCTTGCCTCAGATGTACAAGATCCATACTGTCAACCGTTGCCTGAGTACCGGAAGTGTCGAGATCGCCTCGAAGAGCTGCTATTGCGCCTCCCGATTTGGCGTAATCGAGCAGTTTAGGTGTGCGCGTCCAGTTCATAACGGCGCAGGATCAAGCGCGGCGCCACTCAATAGGTTGTGCAACCGGCGAGATAGGTAACAAAAGTCTGGGGACATGGGTTACACTTGGTGACGCGATGGAAACATTAAGCACGGCCAAAGACATCATTGCTGAAGAGTTCCGGAGGGGCGGATTCAACGCCCTCCAAATACTCCTGTTTGGCAGCAGGGCCAGGGGCGATTTCGATACACGTAGCGACTGGGATTTCTTCGTCACAGCGGATAAAGAACTGGCCTTCAATGAACGCCGGGAGATCGCAGGACGAATACGCTGGCGTCTTGCACGGGCTGGGCTGGCAAGCGATGTGATCATCCGTTCAGCGAGTGCCGTCAGCAAGGCACGGAAAAATACCGGCTGCCTCGCCTACTACGTCTTCAAAGAGGGAATTGAACTATGAACGAAGAGATTGTAGGCAACTGGATACGGAAAGCAGAAAGCGACCTCAAAATCGGTCAAGATGAGATGGACACCAAAGCTCCCGCCACCGACGCCGTATGCTTTCATATGCAGCAGTGTGGCGAGAAATATCTGAAAGCTTTCCTCATCTTTCACGGAAAAGAAGTGCCTCGAACACACAGCATTGCCGCCTTGCTGAGCGAATGTATCGAGATCGACGGAGACTTTCAGGCGCTTGGCGAGATAGGCGCTGACAAGCTTACCGATTTTGCTGTTGATATCCGCTACGGCGACGAGTTCTATCTCCCATCCGATCAGGAAACGATAGAGGCTATTAAGACTGCGAGAAAAGTAAAGGATTTCGTTTTGCGAAAGCTCACAACATGGGGTTTTGATATCGGAACCGATCCGAATCGTCTGCAGCCCTCATAGGATAAGGCCAACAAGCAGGGCGGTGTTTGCAGGCCAACGACGGTCATGGCGAACCCTGACAACTCTTTGCAAAGGCGAGAGAATCGCCGCAACCTTTGAACGTTTCTGTTGGCGCGATAGACTGACCAACCGCGTCATCGGGACTGTGGCTTCCCCGTCAGCTTTCCGCACGGTGCTCATCTCCGCCGCCGTAACGGGTACGATCAACGTGCGGGAGGTGGGATGACGGCAGAGAGAGGGCTTGATCTCCAGTCATTAATGTTTTACTCTAGTCCCGTGAATAATCGGGAGGCTCAGTATCGCTGCCGTGAATAAGCCGACGAACGTCTCTCGCCGGGCTCGCGCCGGTACCTACGTGACCGTCTCGACGATCGGCGACGAGCGCGTGCGTGCCTTCGTGCCGGCGCCGCTTCCGCCGGCGCCGCCGATCGAGATCGACGGGGCGCTCCGCCTGGCGCTCGACGAGGCTCTGGTCGCCTTGGGACGGCTTGATGGCGTCTCCGGTTTCCTGCCCGACCGCAATCTGCTTCTCTACTCCTTCGTCCGCAAGGAAGCCGTGCTGTCCTCGCAGATCGAGGGCACGCAGTCCTCGCTCTCCGACCTTCTGCTCGCGGAGATCGACGAGGCTCCGGGCGTCCCCATAGACGATGTCAGCGAAGTCTCTAATTGCGTCGCCGCCATCGAGCACGGAGTACGCCGCTTGCGGGAGGACTTCCCGCTCTCGAACCGGCTGCTCCGTGAGATGCACGAGATTCTATTGCGCCGCGGCAGGGGGGCGGAGAAGCAACCGGGCCACTTTCGTCACTCGCAGAACTGGATCGGTGGCACGAAGCCAGGCAACGCGGTCTTCGTCCCGCCTCCTCCCGATCGCGTCGAAGAGCTCATGGGCGCCCTCGAATGTTTTCTCCACGACGAGCAGACCTCACCGCTCCTGAAAGCCGCGCTGGCCCACGTTCAGTTCGAGACCATTCACCCGTTTCTCGACGGCAACGGCAGGGTCGGGCGGATCCTGATCACGCTCATCCTCGTCCACGGGGGTCTCCTGAGAGAGCCCATGCTCTATCTGAGCCTTTACTTCCGGCAGCACCAGCGGGAATACTACGAGCGCCTAAGCGCGGTGAGGCTCGAAGACGACTGGGCTGGGTGGCTTCGCTTCTTCGCCGAAGCCGTGAACGTGACGGCACGGTCGGCGCTCGACACGGCACAGCGAGTGACCGGCATGTTCGAGGCGGATCTTTCTCGCATTCACTCCTTGGGCCGGCGCGCGGCGGCGGCTGCGCAGGTGCACACGAGTCTGTCTAAACGGCCCCTCGCCTCGATTGCGAAGCTCAGGGAGCTGACCGGGATGTCCACCCCAGCGATCATCCGCGGGCTCGAAGCCCTGGCGGGGATCGGCATCGTGCGAGAGATAACCGGCCGCCGACGAAGTCGCATCTTCGCCTACGATCAGTACCTGCGACTACTCAACGAGGGGACTGAAGCGCTATGACCCCGGAGATCTCCGAGCGTTCGTTTGAGGAGACAATCGAGTCGCGGATGTTTTACTGGTCGGGATAGTTTGTCATTCCCGGCCTTCTCTACAGCCTGTGGCGCCAGTCAACTCGCCAGAAAGTATGCCTCGCATATGGAAACGCGACGCTGATCTTGGCGAACACACCCGATAGACGCAAGTGTGCAGAACAGTTTTCCGAGGGGAAGCATTGAGGAGGAAGGTTGCGGATTCCGGTACACGGACGCGTTGGCAGCGGAAAATAAGACAGGGGGATAGTGAGTAACGTTGAGTACTGCGATCCTGTCGCGCCGATCGACAGTGCGCCTATTATCGCGGGACCTGAGGTCCGTAAGGCCGGATTCTGGATTCGACTGGCGGCTTGGGTCGTCGATCTCGCCTGCCTCTTTCTCATCACCATCGCTCTCGCCCTTGCAGCGCTGATCACCATTTATCTCGGGGGCAAGTTCGGCGGTGAGATTAATGACCAGGTGATGGCGTTGGCTGGGTATTCAAGCGCTGCCATCGTCATGTTGAGTGGTGTGGTGTATTTCACCATCTTTGTCGGCTCGTGTGGGCAGACCCCGGGGAAGATGCTCTTCCGCCTGAAGGTTGTCCAAGTTGACGGCCAGGAGATGACGTATGGCAGGGCATTGCTTCGCTCGCTGTGTTTTTTGCTCTCGTTGCTGCTTTTCAGTGTCGGCTTTCTGATGATCGCGTGTACCCGGCAAAAACGCGGTCTGCACGACATACTGGCAGGCACGTCCGTGATCCGCCTCCAACGCTCGCCTTGACAGCACCTGTGCCCCTGCACAGTTTGACCTTGACAAGTGGCGCTGAGGGGGCTATTTTTAGGCACTTCGGAGGGAGCATGGGAGGTGTTTGAAGGACTCACAGAACGATTAAGCTTGGTCCTGAAAAAACTTCGTGGCCACGGGCGACTCACCGAGGAGAACATCGCCGAGGCGCTTCGTGAGGTTCGGCTTGCTCTGCTCGAAGCGGATGTCAATTTTAAGGTCGTTAAAGGGTTCATCGAGCGCGTCCGCGAACGGGCAGTGGGCCGTGAGGTATTAGAGAGTCTGACTCCTGGCCAGCAGGTTGTCAAGGTTGTCTACGAAGAACTGGTCGAGGTGCTGGGCAAGACACGCGCCCCGCTGATCTATGCGCTGGATCTTCCTACGGTCGTCATGCTGATCGGCCTGCACGGAGCAGGCAAGACGACTACATCGGCAAAGTTGGCCCGGTGGTTCGTGTCTGAAGGACGATCGCCTCTCCTGGTGGCGGCCGATACGACCAGGCCGGCGGCCAGGGAGCAGCTCCAGACGCTGGGGCGGGCCCTCGGGGTTCCGGTGTACGCTGGGGCGGGTTCTGCGCTGCAAGTCTGCCAGGAGGCGAGGAGACTGGCAAAAGAGCGCGGACAGAATCCGGTCATTCTCGACACCTCCGGGCGACTCCATATCGATGAACCGCTCATGCAAGAGCTGGTGGCGATTGCCGGGGCAACCTCCCCGACCGAGCGGTTGATGGTCGCCGACGCCATGACCGGACAGGATGCGGTGAATTCCGCACTTCGGTTCAATGCGGATCTTGACCTGACGGGATTCATCCTTACCAAGCTGGATGGGGATTCCCGAGGCGGAGCGGCCCTCTCGATCAGGTCGGTGACGGGGAAGCCGATCAAGTTCATCGGTGTAGGCGAGAAGACTGATGCCCTCGAGCCTTTCCACCCTGAACGACTGGCTTCTCGGATCCTTGGGATGGGCGATATCCTGACCCTCGTGGAAAAGGTGCAGGCGAGGGTGGATCAGAAGCAAGCCCTGGACCTTGTGAAGAAGGTTCGCTCCGAGGGCTTTACGCTGGAGGATTTTCGCGTGCAGCTCCAGCAACTGAAGGACCTTGGGCCCCTCGATCAGGTGATGGAGATGATCCCTGGGTTGTCACGGCAGAAGGGCTTGACTGACACCATTTCAGCGGAGCGGGATTTCAAGCAAGCTGAGGCGATTATTAATTCGATGACCCGGAAGGAGCGGGAGGTTCCCGAGATTATCAATGGGAGCCGGCGCCGGCGAGTCGCCGCCGGCAGCGGCACATCTGTGGCAGACGTGAATCGTCTGCTCAAACAGTTTATCCAGGCCCGGAAACTGATGAAACAGTTCATTCCTGGGGGTGGCGGGGCGAGGGGAAAAATGGCAAATCGCCTTCGGTCCCTCATGGGAGTGTAACGCCGGACGGATGAGGGGGAGATAAAGATGGCTGTGAAGATCAAATTGCGGCGGATAGGGGCGAAACAGCACGCTTTCTATCGCTTGGTTGTGGGAGACTCACTGGCCGCTGGAGGCGGTAAGGTGCTGGAGTCCCTGGGTACCTACGATCCCCATGGGGAGCCGCCTGCACTGTCCGTACAGGCGGAGCGTGCATTGCATTGGTTGCAATGCGGTGCGGAGCCTACCGACAGCGCCAGGCAGCTTTTGCGGCGGGCAGGCGTCATGCGGCAATTCGCTGAGCTGAGAGCCGCAGGAAAGGGTCAGTAACCCTGGGATTGTTGGGCCAAGGTACCGGGAGGAGGAAAGATGGAAGGCGGTCCGTCGGTTCCGAGTCAGGATACCATGGAGGAAGTAAGGGCGCTCAAGGCACTCGTGGAACAAATGGCCATGGCGCTGGTGGACAGCCCGGACCAGGTGACCGTCGATGCGGCAGAGGAAGATGAGGCGTTCGTCCTCCGCCTGCGAGTGGCCCCTCCCGATGTCGGCAGGGTGATCGGAAAGCAGGGCCGGACGGCCAAGGCAATGCGCACCGTGCTGCACGCCATCGCGGCCAGATCAAAGCGTCGGACCGTCCTGGAGATTCTGGAATAGGTGAATGTCCTCGCCATTCCTTGTACTGGGCAGGGCTGTCAAGGCTTGGGGGCTGAAGGGAGAAGTGAAAGTACAGCCCTCCGCTGACTCGATCGCAATTGCAGTAGGGTCGGCAACCGTGTACCTCAGGGGGGCCGGGGGTGACCTTGCCGAGTACGTCGTGGAGCGGGTTCGGCTGGCGGGTTCAGGCTGGATCATGCAATTTCAGGGCGTGGGAACCATTGAGCAGGCCGAACGTCTGGTCGATCATGATCTGCTCATTCCCAGATCGGCTGCCCCAACGCTTCCAGAGGGAACGTATTACCATGCCGATCTCATCGGCCTTAAGGTTGTGACTGAAGAGGGACGAGAGCTCGGGCGAATTGTCGAAATCCTGGAAACGGGCGCCAACGATGTGTACGTGGTCCACGGTGAAGGTTCGGAATGGTTGCTGCCGGCGATTCGAGAGGTCGTGAGAAGGGTCGATCTTGCAGGGGAGATCATGCTGGTCCGTCTGCTGAAAGGGATGATCGAAACTGAGGCGGTATGACATTCTCACCCTCTTCCCTGGGTTCTTTCAGGGACCTCTCTCAGAAAGCATCCTCAAGCGAGCCCAGCAGCGCGGCATCGTGCAGATCACGATCCATGATCTTCGGAGCTATGCCCATGATCGTCATACCATCGTGGACGATCGGCCGTACGGGGGTGGCGCCGGAATGGTGCTTAAGCCCGAGCCGATCCTCGAGGCGGTCACGAGCCTCCGTCAGGGGCAAGAGACTCATCTGGTCCTCTTGACCCCCCAGGGTCGACCGTTCAAGCAGGCGATTGCCCAGGAGCTTGTCGAGCACCAACACCTGCTGTGCGTCTGCGGCCGGTATGAGGGGTTCGACGAACGGGTGAGAGACCTCCTGTCGCCCGATGAGATCTCCATCGGGGACTACGTCCTGACTGGGGGTGAGCTGCCAGCCCTTGTGCTCCTGGATGCCGTCATCCGGCTTATTCCTGGCGTGCTGGGCGATGAAGACTCAGCCCGGTACGACTCTTTTGTAGACGCGTTGCTGGAGTTTCCCCACTATACGCGGCCACAGAGTATTCAGGGGCATGGGGTTCCGGACGTGCTGCTGTCGGGTGACCATGAGCGGATCAGGCGCTGGCGCCGAAAGGAGGCCTTGCGGCGTACGAAGGTGCGTCGGCCGGATCTCCTGCAGCAGGCTGTCCTGAGCAAAGAAGACCTTGATCTCCTGGGGGAGATCGAAGGCGAGCAAGGGACCGGTTAAGCGATTCGATGTTCGAGGGGCGAGGTGCTTCGCACCTCATACTTTTTGCATGTTGGAGGCTGAATCATGGATGTTATCAGGAGCGTCGAAGCGCCCTCGCTGAAGGCGCAGATCCCAGACTTTTCGCCCGGCGACACGATTAAGGTGCAGGTGAAGGTCCGGGAAGGGGATAAGGAAAGATTTCAGGTATTCGAAGGGGTGGTCATCCGTAAGCGCGGCGACGGCCTTCGTGAGACATTCACGGTGCGCAAGGTCACGTACGGCGTCGGTGTGGAGCGCATCTTCCCCATCCATTCCCCCATGATTGACAAGATCGAGTGCACAAGACGGGGTCATGTCCGTCGGGCAAAACTCTACTACCTGCGAAAGCTGAAGGGAAAGGCTGCTCGGATCTCGGAGCGCAAGCTGGCGTAAAGAGGATCGCTGCTTTGCGCCCTGAAGAGGTGGAGACCTGCCTCCGCACTGCGGGGTATCACCTTATTGCCGGTGTTGATGAGGCCGGGCGAGGATCCCTGGCCGGGCCGGTAGTGGCTGCCGCTGTGATCCTCCCGCCGGCCTGCGCGATCGATGGAGTCGATGACTCCAAGGCGCTCAGCGCACGCCGGCGGGAGCAACTCGACCTGGCGATCAGGACCGAAGCGGTGGCCGTCGGCTTCGGCGTGATCCAGGAGGAGGTCGTCGATGCCATCAATATTCTCCAGGCGACCATGCTCGCCATGCGGCGAGCCATCGAGGCTTTGAATCCACCCCCTGATTTCGTTCTGATCGACGGTGATCGATCCCCCAACTGTTCCCTCCCCCATCGACCGATCCCTTCAGGAGATCGTCTCTGCTTCTCCATCTCTGCGGCGTCCATCCTGGCGAAGGTTGGCCGGGACCGGATCATGCAAGCGTATGACCTGGCTCTCCCGCAGTACGGCTTCGGCCGGCACAAAGGGTACGGGACCCCTGAACATCTGTCGGCCATTACGCGGTTCGGGGCGAGCCCTATCCACCGGAAGAGCTTCAGAGGTGTCCGGGAATACGTGTAACTGGGCCTATCGATGAAAGCAGGACGGTTGGGTCTGGGAGCAGAAGGGGAGCGCGTAGCGAAAGCGTATCTGCAGACCAAAGGGTTCCGGATCCTCCACGAGAACTATTCGACTCCGCTCGGCGAGATCGACCTGATCGCCAAGGAGGGTGGCGTGGTAGTCTTCGTGGAGGTGAAGGCCCGTACGTCAGGCGAGTTCGGTCCGCCGCAGGCCTCGGTGACGCTGGCAAAACAGCGACAGATAGTCAAGGTGGCGCGGCTATACTTGCAGCGGGAGCGGCTCGCCGAGGTCGCCTGCCGCTTTGACGTTGTGGCGGTGACGTTTGCGGGAGGCCAGGCGGGGCAGCCCGATGTCCTCCTGATCCGGGACGCCTTCAGTAGCGAGGGGATCGCCCTCTTTTGATGGAGTCACGATGCTGGCCAAGGTATTATCCAGCGCGGTTCTAGGGGTCGATGCCTACCTGGTCGAGGTGGAGGTCGACATCGCCCTCGGGCTTCCCATCTTCAATACCGTTGGCCTGCCGGATACCTCGGTCAAGGAAAGCCGCGATCGGGTGAAGGCGGCCATCAAGAACTGTGGGTTCGACTTTCCCTCCAGACGGATCACCGTAAACCTGGCGCCGGCCGACATCAAAAAGGAAGGGGCCTGCTTCGACCTCCCCATGGCCTGCGGCATCCTGGCGGCAATGGGCCTGATCAAGCCGGACCGACTCAAGACCCATCTGCTCCTGGGCGAACTCTCGCTGGACGGCGGCCTCCGTGGGGTGAAAGGCGCCCTGCCGATGGCTGTTTCGGCCGCAGAGAGGGGGCTTGCCGGGATGGTCCTCCCGGCGGAAAACGCCGCTGAAGCGGCCGTCGTGGAGGGGATCCAGGTCTATGGTGTCGAGACGCTTCCGCAGGTGGTACAGTTCCTGAACGGCGAGCAGGAGATTCCGCCTACGCGCATCGACCTGCAGGAAGTCTTCGCCCGGAACGCCAGATACGGGGTCGATTTGGCCGACGTGAAAGGGCAGGCCCACGCGAAAAGAGCGCTTGAGGTGGCGGCTGCCGGCGGCCACAACATCCTCTTTATCGGGCCGCCTGGCTCCGGCAAGACGATGCTCGCCAAGCGACTTGCCACCATCCTGCCTGACCTGATGTTGGAAGAAGCGATCGAGGTCACGAAGATCCATTCCATCTGTGGCCTCGTGCCTGCTCGCACGGCGCTCGTTGCGACGCGGCCCTTTCGAGCGCCTCACCACACCATCTCGGATGCCGGTCTGATCGGCGGTGGGACAATTCCGCGACCCGGCGAAGTGAGCCTGGCTCACCATGGGGTCCTCTTTCTGGACGAGCTGCCGGAGTTCAAACGGTCTGTTCTAGAGGTGTTGCGCCAACCGATCGAGGATGGCATCGTCACCATCTCGCGCGCCGTGACCTCTGTCACCTACCCGGCTTGCTTCATGCTGGCCGCCGCTATGAACCCCTGTCCGTGCGGCTATTTCACCGACCCCAAGCACGACTGCACGTGCGCCCCATCCCAGATCCAGCGCTACCGCTCCAGGATCTCTGGCCCCCTCCTGGACCGGATCGACCTGCATATCGAAGTCCCACCGCTCCGCTATCGGGAGATCACGACCGAGTCACAGGGAGAGCCTTCCGACGTGGTGCGGACGCGGGTGAAAGGGGCCAGGGCCATCCAGCAGGAGCGGTTCAGGCGGACTCAGACCTTCTGTAACGCCCAGATGAGCGCCAAGCAGCTCCGGCGGTACTGCCCAGTCGGGCCGGACGGGCAGCGGCTCCTGGAGACCGCACTAGAGCGGTTGGGGCTGTCCGCGCGGGCGCATGATCGGATCCTTAAGGTGGCTCGCACCATCGCCGACCTTGAAGGCCATGAGACGATCCGGACCGACCATCTCGCCGAGGCGATTCAGTACCGGACCCTGGACCGCACCTCAGGACGGTAGCGGATCCACAACGTCGCTTCCCGGATATACCGGGACTTCAGGACTTCAGCGTCTTGACCCTGCCGGATAACTTAGTTGAATCTCTACGTGCGTCTGACTATTCGAGACGTGAAATGCCACTTGCTCATGGCTGGGTGTGATCAGGAATAAGCTAGGGTTGTTCGAGAATCCGCCGCCTTCGCTAGGTAACCCGATCCGGTTCCTGTCAAATTTCCCATTGCCGTTTTCATCGTGATACACGGCAGCGGCGTACACGCCTGCCTTTGGTGCAATCACGCAAAACGCGACAATCCCGCGCTTCGCTGGAATGCGTTGCTTTAAGACTTTCTTGCCTTTCACGAGGAAATCATCCGGATTGTCGCCATACAGGACGAACATGATATTCCCGCGATCGCTCCGGACTCCCCGCACTCGGACATCGATGGCGGTAGAAGTGCGGTCACATGCCCGCTCGATCGCCTCGATCCGGCCAGGTGCACCCCATGAGAGCAACAGCAGGCAAGTAAGCCAGAGGCCCGATACTACTGACAATGCTCGGTGCATCATGCTGCTATCGATATGCCCTGCGCCAGTAGAGCTTACCGAGGATCAGCGCCATCGCAAGCCATGGGTGATGTTGTAGATGCGGTGGCACTTCTGCCCGCATACCGGAATGCCGTTCGATCTTCCACAGGATATAGCTCGCACCGCCCTGAAACGTGAACACCCCCTTGAGGAGGCGCAGGATGTTCAGAGTTTTTCCCTGCACTTTCCGGATTCGCCATGCAAGGCCGGTGATGGAGCGGGTAGAGCGGGGTATGACCGCATGATATCTACTTGGCCCGCCTTCTTCGACCAGCCGTACGTCGAGTTGCAGACACCCCATCCCGATGCGGGTGACCTGCTCATAGTAATCAAGCGAATCATCGACTAACCGCACTACGGCATCCGCCCGTTCAGGCCGTAGTTCGGTGCCATAACTCAGGGTCAGCGCCTGCTGCCACAGTTCGCGAGCATTAAATGTCGATGGCAGAACCGGAAGAACGCAACCGATAAATGTCACGACAGCCTGGGCTAATGCCTTAAACACCCGCTGGGCTCCATGCTCATCGCGAACGTACAGTACCCCGGTAGGTTGTGCGTACCTTCCCCAGAGGTGCGAATGAAAACAGCGCACTGAGGTTCCTCGTTCGAAATCCGTACATGAAATCACGGTATACTTTGTTCGGATGGCACGACCACCACACTCGATCTCCATAGAAAAAACGGTCGGCGGTAAGGTACGGTACAGCCAACGCTGCCACAAGGTCCCATGGAGAGACCGGTAGCTGTCAACCAGCACACAAAGATCGACAAGTCCCTCGTCCGTCTGATTTCGGAAGCAGGAGCCATACGCAAGAATCGCGACTACGGCGTTGCCGTAGCTCGCCAGAAGCGTGTCAGCCAGGGCGCGAACTCCAGGCGCAACGGGTCGCGCACTATGTTGCTCGATGGAAGAGGCGAGCTGCGTCCAAGCTTCCCGTCTACCGCGCATACGTCGCCGTTCCTGGGTGACGCCACGCCTGCATCGCATTGTGCCCGGCCCTTCCTGCTAGTCTTGCGCCTCGCAACAGTTCGCGGAGCGCAGCCCACAAACCGGGAAAAATCCCTTTCTTGTACGGCGAGTCCTCGGGAAGTGCGCTCATCAAGCGGCGATGGGCCTCGCCCATAGAGTGATAGGGCATCAGCGGAAAAAGATGGTGGAGGGCATGATAACGCAATCCAATTGGAAACATGAGCAGTGTCAATAAGGAACGTCCCTCGATAGTCTGAGAGTCCTCGATCTGCTCCACGTAGGTCATGTTACCTCCCGTATTCAGGAAACGGTGCGCAGCCAGCGTGCGAACCCAGTTCAAAGCGATTGTAGAGATCGACAGACCATAGACCATTCCAACCATCGTCCACGGGATAAATCCTTTGAGAATCAGCCCGATGACGACGACCAACCACAGCAGACAGAGAAGGTCCAGTACCGCCCAGAGGCCGAGAGGTTCCGTTGGTGGGATGACACGCCGATAGTAGGGATTGATGGTATACGAGGACCATTGTTCCAGGAGCCACCGCCGAGAGGGGGGATAGAGAAATGACAGCGGCACCAAGACCAGGAAGCGGAAAGCGGCCAGGAGCGGCACAACCGGAATCTGTGCGAGATAGAGCAGAGTTTCTCGGATAGGCGCCGAGGCCAGAGGGAGATACTCTCCCTCATCCGGAGTGCCGAACTTGCGAGGGTAATGATGGTCGAGATGACTGCGGTACAGAAGAGAATGGAGGAGAAAAGGCACTCCGAAAAGAAGATTCCAGACGATATGAAATCCTCTCATGGAGGGCTCCTCCCTATGGACAAGCTCATGGATGAAGATTCCAACCCTGAACAACGCCAGTCCGGAAACCAGGAATGCTACAATCTGCATGACCGAGAACGCCGGCGCCATCAGGTAGATCGCAGCAAAGCCGTACCCGATGGACACCGTAATCAGAAAGTCAGCCCAATAGAGTACGGGCTTTGGTGTGAACAGATCTTGAACAAGCTTCTTGGCCTCCCGGTGCGAAAAAGCCGGCGTCTCTCGCTCGTCGGCCGCCGGCGATTCCGATTCCTGCAGGGCAGCAGAAGGCGCCCTTTTCTTAGAGTCGTACAAAGTCTACCTCCCCTCCGTAAGTCACCGTTAATACGCGCGGCGACTCGCCCGCAAGGATTTGTCCGTCAAGAGCGCATGCTGTATCTAATTGCAGTACGGCTTCATGGATGTTCCTGCTCGTGTACCCGGACTCAGGTGTCAGGTACCGGTTAGGTCTCCCATGGAAGAAGGACAGCGCGGCAAGCAGAAGATTCTGGGGCTGATAGGCAACCGCCGTATACCTGAGTGGACCATCCCCCTCCCCCCAGTACGGTCGTATTCCTGGGTTTAAACGCATCAACGTGGTGATAAACAACGCGAGGTAGTTGTGCGTGCCGTACGATTGACCGTCTAAACGAACAGCGATAGGGGTGGGCTCAACAACGCGGCGTCCCATGGCAAGGCCCAGGAGATACCGGCCTACTGTGACGGCCGTCCCCAGGCCACCGCGCATCAGTCTCGATCTGGCCTGCCGACGAGTCGCCCGTCGAACGCGTGTGACTTGAACGATACCGGCAGCACTGAAGAACATCCCAAACTGAGGGGTACTGCCAGGCCCACAGTCCACCCGCAGGATCGGCCGCCGGACAAGCTGCCCAGAAGAGGGTCCCCTCCCCTCCGACCAAGCCAGCAGGCGTTCTAAGGCCCGCACCGGCTTACCTCCCATACCGACGTCGGCAGCGGTCATATTCGAGGTCCCACCCGCAATGAGAACTACTGGAGGTCTCACCGCAAAGGGTCTGATATGAAACAGAGCTGTCAGTACGGCGTGGACGGTTCCATCACCACCGCAGACAGCCAGGACTTCCACGTGCTGCGCAGCCATGTCCGTAAGAGCGTCAGCTACGTCCTTTGGCCCCCCAACCAATCGGTGGATTGCCGGCTTATACCGATCCAGGATGCGCAGGATGGCCTGAAGACTGTGCCGGCTCGCCCCGCTCTGCGGATTGACCAGGATGCCAAGCCGTCGCGGCCGGCTGGCGCCACACAGATTCGAGGTGTAAGGAGCGGAACCGGCGTCATTCTTCGCAAGCATAGGCATGGCGGTACTAATACGCCGCAGAGGCGATCCCTGTCACGCTTCGCTTCCCGAAGACGGGATTCGATCGGTAAACAGCCGTACGGCAAGCGAACGGTCGTCACAGTATCCAATTCCATCGGCTAGCCATGATCGCAACGGTCCGTACGCAATCCGCGCATAGACGGCAGCGCCAAGGCGTACCAGGAGGAGAATGGTCGAGAACGCCGTCCATACGGTAACGGCAGCTAATCCCAAATCCGGTCTGTTGAACAGTAGGCTGATGGTGAGCAGGATCAGATTGGGATTGCGTCTGGCAGTCACCAGCCTGAAGTAGGAGTCAAAGGGACGCCAGCAGAAAATACTGTACTGGCCGAGCCAATACTCAAATACGCCCTCAACAAGACGCCCGGCAATGTATCCGATAAAGATCACCCACATCGCGAGGTCTAGTGTGAGTAACGGCATACCTCGATGGAATGACTCCAACCCGAGGCCCCACAACAGGTACCAAAACGGTGGATGCACCAGATCCATGATATGGTCGAAAAAGTGGCCGAATCGGGTTGACGTAACCGTCACCCGAGCGAGCTTTCCGTCCACTGTATCGAGGAAGGTCATAATCCATGCGGCGAGAAGTCCCCATCCATACAGACCGTTCACAAAGAGGGCGCCAGCCGCGCAGACCAGCATCACGCTGGTCATCGTGACATGATTCGGTCTCAAGCCGGAGGCGACGCAAAGGCGCGTGGCCCATCGGGCCGGAACAGGCCAAAACCATTTTGTGACCAGATCGGTCACACCTTTGTAGGCGCTTGAAAACAATCGCTCCTCTAGCGCCCGTTGCGTCTCGACTCTGATCGACTCCACAAACGGCGGCGCCGATTTCAGCAACGACTTATTAAACGAGGAGAGGCAGTCCTCAAGTCTCTCTACCCTGACTGACGGAAGAGTGTCCGTACTCTCCTCCCCGGACAGGATGACGCGGGCCTCCCTTGCCAAATTGGCCGGTACGTGAGCTGCGACTACCTTTCGAGAAGTCCCTGCTGGTACCTCGAGGATGACATTCAACGACTTGACCAGGTCATGGAGGACCCGGCCATCAAAGAGGTAATCCCCGCGAACGATGAGCACGGAATCGTCTGGTTTCACGGAGGAGAGATCATCTGTGATCGCCGTAACCCCCGCCTGCCTCAGCACGCGCCGGTAGCGTTCGCGGGATGATAGCTTCCACAGCGTGACTGGAGCCTCTCTAAGTATGTGGGCGCAAACAGCCATTACTCACAATTGGTGCGCTTCCCGGCAGATGAGGGACGCCACCCGTTTGTTGTCCGGAAACTTGGCCGACCATTCGTAGGACCAGGCAAAAAACGACTATTTATACTATAGAAAGGTCGATCCAGTCAAGATCGGTCCCTCAACCGGGATCACGCCTGTGGCATGATTGGGACAAGACCAGAATCATGGTCGCTCGTAACCAAAGAAACCTCGCCGTGTCGTATCCGGTAGACCCTGTCGGCAGACTCCACCACGGCAGGTTGATGCGAGATGGCCAAAATCGTCAGTTGACCCAGGAGGCCACGGAGCATTCGACATATCTCAGCCTCGGTCTCCGGATCGAGCGCACTGGTCACTTCGTCCAGAATCAGCAGTTTGGGACGATGTGCCAGCGCCCTGGCGATGGCGATACGTTGCCGCTGGCCTCCTGACAGCGTCGACCCGCGCTCCCCGACCGAGCTGTGAATCCCGGAGGGTCGCGCTACGACAAAGTCCCAGGCGCCTGCAGCGCGCAGAGCAGCTTCGGCATCAGCCTCGCTCAACTCCGGATCGCCAAGAGTCACGTTCTGCAGTACTGTATCATGGAAGAGGAAGGTGTCTTGTGGTACGTATCCGATCATCCGCCGCCACTGCCTAAGGTCAACACTATCTAGCGATAGGTCGTCGATCCAGACATGGCCCTGTTGCGGACGCAACAGACCTGTAAACAGATCGGCTATCGTTGTTTTCCCTGCTCCCGATGGCCCCAGGATGGCAGTGAATAACCCTACCGGAACAGTCAGCGACGCATTCCAAAGCACACGATGTTTTCCATATCCAAAGCTGACCTTCTCAAGGCAAAGGGCCTTTTCCAGGTGAGGGGAAAGGCCTCCTGGCTCTGTTTCACGCTCCCGGTTCGCGCCGTCAATTGCCGCTCGCAACGACCAGAAAGCGCTTTCCAGGGTTCGCATTTTCTGGTATTGCCGCTGCATTTTGGCGAGACAGGTCAACATTCTGGCAAGAAGGAACACCATAACCATCACGATATTTAACGGCATCCTCCATCGGCTAAGGGCCACATATAACCCGACAGCGATAATGACGGACAAAAGAATCTCCTGGGAGGAGCTGAGCAGCTCTGTGCTGAGTACCTCGCGCTGAAACGCCCGATTTAATCGCCTGGTGTTGGACCTAAGGGGGGGGCCGATCAACTCTTCCCGTGCCATCGCTTTGAGGGGTTTGATGGATTGAAGGCTATCAGTCAGGCCGGCGAGAAGAGATTTTAATAAATGGGTCTGGCGATTTCCAGCTCGATGCGCCATGCGGATGAAACGGTTGAGTCCATAGAAGATTACGATTCCGGGAACCAGGATTCCCAGGGTTGTCTTCCCTGCAATAACGAAGGCCACACATGCATACACAATAGCCTCGATAAACAGGGTCGTACTCTTGGCGCCCTCAAGATATCCCATTGAGGCTCGCATCGCTTCAGTACCTACTGCGTTAGCGAAGCTTCCGACAGGTTGGCGCACGTAATACTCCCACCGAGCAGCCAGCAGAGCTTGCAGCAGCGAGAGTCGTAGTTCAGTGGCGACGTGCGTAACCGTGTAGCCGACCTGGGTTTTGGCCAATAGGAGAAATGCCCCTTTGACCGTCACACAGAGGACAATAACAATCAGCAGCGTACCGACTGTCGGCGTGAGTCCTACGACTGAAAGGGATTGCAGCAGGATATGCTGCGCACCGGACGGGAGCGAACCGGTCCCAAAGGTCTTTTCATCGGTCGCCATGCTCAGCATCGGAAGCAGAAAGAGAAGCCCGACCCCCTCCGCGACGCTGGCGAACAAGAGGGAGATGAGGGTGAGTGCGCTCCGTCGCGGATACATCCGGACGATGGTACTTAAAAAATGCATGGCGACACGCAGCAGTTTCGAATAGGGTTAACCACGGGCCATGGCCCTTGACGATGCAGGCGGAATCTTACATCCAACCGGCTCCAAAAAGTCGAGACCTGGGGCATCCGTCAGGCTTGGAAGACAACGCCATGACCCTGCTCCGCGGTGCGGTCCGTTAAACACATGATAGCCAAGCTGATGACCGCCACCATGATCGCAAATGAGGCGATATGCCATTGTACCCCATAACGGCTGCAAGAAAGTCGGCTATGGCGTTAGTGCTGTACTCGACTGCGATGGTTGCCGGCTCTTTATGGAAGGTGTAGGCGAACCTTGCGCGTTGTGCGGACAGAAAGCGTGGATGGGTTTTCGAGGCCAAAGCCAGTGATGAGCCGAGATCGCGCGAGACGTCGTCGATTACCTGTCCCAAGTGCCAATGGCCGCAGTATAGATGCGACGCCATGAAGAACCGGCGCAAAAGCAGTGCCGATGGCCTGTCGCAGTGTTACGACTCAAGGGCCACCTTGACGGATGCAAAGGACTGACAGATGCGGTCGATCTGATCAGGGGTGTGCGCGGCGCTGACGCTGCATCGGAGTAGACTCCCGCCATCGGGGGTGGCGGGTGGCAGGATCATGTTCACGTACACGTCTTGACGGAAAAGACCGTTCCAGAAGGCGATCGTGTCTTCTGCCTGTCCGAATCGAACCGCGATGATCGGACTGGGTTCCGGACCCAGCCTGAATCCCAAATCCTTCAATGAGTCGTACAACCGCTGCGCGTTCGTCCAGAGCTTAAGACGCAGTTCGGGTTCCGTTCGGAGTCTGAGTAGGGCAGCCCGTGTGGAGGCGACAACCGATGGACATAGGGAAGCAGTGAAGATATACGGGCGACTGGCATACCGGACCAGTTCCATCACTGGATGATCCGAGACACAGAACCCGCCGGTGGCACCCAGGCTCTTGCTGAAGGTTCCGACGATAAAATCGACACTGTCCTCGACGCCGGCCTCCTCTGAGCGCCCGCGGCCCCGCTCTCCCAAGACCCCAAGCGAGTGGGCCTCGTCCAGGAGCAGATAGGCGCCATGCTCCCGTTTCAATGCCGCTATCTCCACCAGCGCCGCTCGATCCCCCAGCATACTGTAGAGACCTTCTGCAATGATCAGCGCGTTGGGGCAACGCTTCCCAAGACGTGTCAGGCGCTTATGGAGGTCAGCGGTATCGTTGTGGCGGAACCGGATGACCTCAGCACCGCTCATCCGGCAGCCATCATAGATGCTCGCATGGCAATCGGCATCGATCAGAATGACGTCTCCAGGGCCGGCAAGCGCCGAAATGACACCCAGATTAGCTAAGTAGCCGGTCGAGAAGACATCACACCATCGACGTCCATAAAACTCTGCTAACTCTCTCTCTAACGCAAGGTGTCCAATAAAATTACCATTCGCCATTCTGGAACCGGTGGTACCGGTTCCTTGCTCCCGCACGGCGTGGGCCGCGGCTTCAATACACTGAGGATCGAACGTCAATCCTAGGTAGTTGTTCGTCCCTGCCAGGATTACCGGACGACCGTTTACGACAGCCTCGGTCGGCGATAAGAGGCGCTCGATCGTCACCCGGAAGGGATCCTCGCTCATCATTGCCAATGATTTCCGGGCATCGGCCAACTGTCGGAACTTCTTCAGGAGGGCCATCACTTATGCTCCATAAGTTGCTCGATCTGCCTGGCGAAATCCCCGATGGTTCGCACATCCGAAACGATGTTGAGAGGAATGGAGATGTCGAACCGTTCCTCCAACTCAAGCAGAAGCTCCATGACCTTCAGCGAATCGAGATTGAGATCGGCTACGAGCTCTGTCTCCTCTGAAAGAGTCTGTCCCTCCTGCCCATGCGGCTGCAGAATCTCGTAGAGTTTCGGCAGTATCGTCTCGTAGTGAGCCATCTGTAAGTCAGCCTGACGTGAATGAGGTTATGCGCCCGTCCCTTGCCCTGGCAAGGGAAAATCAAGAGTGAGACTCAGTCCTTCTTCCAAACGCACCTTTGGCGTCCAGTTGGCAACCCGGCAAAACGGCGCGTTATCGCAGACCCAGTCCGGGTGCCTGAACTCTCGCACCTTTCCCGGGGTGAACATCGGCGCATATCCTATCACGGATGCGACCATCTTGTTGAGCCTCGCGACGATATTTGGGACCAGCCATGGCACCTGGAAATGGATCACCCGTTTTCCACGAAGTCGCTGGAAGGTCTCGATAACCTCATGCCAGGTATACCCGTTGAGATGCCCATCATCCAACTCGAACGCTCGTTTCTCTCGCACATTGCCGATCAGCCATTGTATCACGGCTTCTGCCAGGTCTTCCACGTAGATCAAGGAGAACCTAGCGTCTTCTCGACCCAGAATGGGGGCGATCCCGTACAGCATCAGGCGAAGCAGTGGACGCATCGCGCGGTCCTCGGGGCCATAGACGACTGGAGGGCGAAGCGCGGTCCACGGGAGCCGATCGGCCACTGCAGATAGGGAAAGCTCTCCCATCCGCTTGCTGGCTGCGTAGGGTGACAACTGCGGCTCTCGAGCCGCCAACGATGATATCAGCAGAAATCTAGGCACGGGGCTTCGGCTGGCAGCGATATGGGCCAGTCGTGAGACCGCCTCAACGTTCGCTCCGTAAAAGTCGGCTTCGGTGATCCCGCGCACCGCCCCCGCGCAATGGATCACAGCATCCGCATCGCCAACCAGGTCTTCGAGACAATCGCGATCTTCGAATGTGCCCAGAACCCACTGAAGCGAAGTTCCCGAAAGGCGGGCTGTCAGAGACGGTGAACGGCGCAACGCGCGTACGCGCCATCCTCCTTGTATCAGTCTCCGGGCTACAGCGCTCCCAATAAATCCCGTCGCCCCCGTTAACGCAACAACGTCCCGCATGGGTCCGCTTGCCGGCGGGGTTGCTGTGGACGGGTCTCGGCGGATCCGTTTCGGCTGTGAAAGAGCTGGGCTACGTTATTGCGGTTCAGGAATTCTTCCCGGGTCTTTGAGCGGGAAAGTTTCCCGGATGACGTGCGCGGCAGCGTACGGGGAGGAACGAGCTCAACGAAACAGTCGATCGCGAACTGCTCGCGGATCAAGCCCTGCAACCGATGGATACATTCGGTCCGCTTGACGGCATTCAGCTCCCGGTACTGGACGACCAGTACGGCCAATTCAGTCCGGTTGGGAGTCTCGATCGAAAACGCGCACGCGTCGCCTATTCTGATTTCGGGTAATTCCTCGGCGAGATGCTCTAAGTCCTGAGGCCAGATATTTCGACCGTGAATGATAATGACATCCTTCTTCCGGCCAATGATAACAATGCTCCCTTCCACGAGATAGCCAATGTCTCCGGTGTCAAGCCACCCATCCGAGGACAAAACCTTCCGAGTTTTTCCACGGTCTCCGAGGTATCCGGACATGATGTTGGCGCCCCGCGCAAAGATCACGCCGGCGCGGCGGTCCGGGAGAACCTGACCCTGCTCATCTCGCACCTCAACCTGGATCCCAGGGAGAGCGGTGCCGCAATTGACAAATCGGCTCACATTCGTCCCATCCGTTTCCGACTCGCACCCACGTTCATTGAGCGGCACCGCCACTCCACGCTCTGACAAAGGCGTCTGCTCAACGCGATCAACAGTGATCCCTTCGCCGAGGGATGCAAAGCTGATAGCGAGGGACGCCTCTGCCATACCATAGCAGGCCAAAAATGCGCCTGACCTGAACCCGCTGGGTGCGAAGGCTGCGGCAAACTCCTCCAGGACATCAGGCCGAATCGTTTCAGCGCCTACTCCTGCGGCTCGCCACGCACTGAGATCGAACTTGCCGACATCATCCCGTCTGAGACGCCTCGCGCACATCTCGTACCCGAAAGTCGGACTAAAGGAGATGGTGGCCCTGGTCTGCGTCATCAGGGACAACCACAATCGAGGTCGCATGGCAAAGGATCGCGTTTTCAGGTAATCCACAGAAACCTGGCCCACCATCGGCGCGAGCACGAACCCGACAAGCCCCATGTCATGATAAAAAGGTAGCCAGGATACAGCGCGATCTCCGGGACGAATCTGAAGACCGCGCGCGAGGATGCCCTCCAGATTGGCGAGTACTGCAGTTTGGGTGATCATCACCCCGCGGGGCAACAGAGTGCTCCCCGATGTATATTGGATGTAGGCCATCTCCGTAGAGCCTAAAGGCTCTAACTCCCGTTGGACTTCTGGAAGGCACGTGAAGGCTTCAACAGTCCCGATATGACCCAACTCGAGACCCTCGGCGGCCTCACTCAGAAATGAGAAAAACTCAGGCCCAGCCACCGCGACGGACGGCTGGCAGTTCTCCAAGAGCGCCCTGAGTTGGGCAACATACCTTTTATGACCGCTTATCAGGAGCGAAGCCGACAGGGGGACAGGTACGAGGCCGGCATACTGACACGCGAAAAAGAAGCGTTGAAAATCCGGATCTGTGTCCGCAACGATCGCTACTCGAGATCCTCGATCGAGTCCCAGGCTCAAAAGGCGGCGCGCCAGTGATCGTGCCTGCTCTCGAAGATCAGCATAAGGCAGGACTGCGTGCAGCTCGCCCTGGTCCCCATAGAAATTGCATCCAGTCTCTCCCTGGGCTGCATAATCCAGAGCCTCGGCCAACGTAGAAAAGCCACTGATTCGAAGCGGCACGGTGTTCCCAGTCGGCGTCGGTCCCGTTGTCATCCTTCCCCTACCCCCTCTGTGCATTACGCCGTTGCCTGATCATTCCTGCCTCTTAACATGAGCAACATCCCTCACCAGCAAACCAAGAAGGAGTAGAACCGACCGAACTGTTCCCCTACTCCTAAATGGGGCAAGACCACGAGGCGACGCGCCACACGCATCGCGCCAGGCATGAGACGGAAGGCAGCGCCCTCATACAAGACTCACGCTAGCGGCAAATGGATACATCTTGAAAGTTGTCATGACGCTGCGGATAATAATGGGCACTCAAAGCCATGAATGAACCAGCCCATCTTACCACCTAACTGATGACTTCGCATTATATACAAGACCTGAGGTTTTGCACAACAAGAAAGTGAGGGTGGATCCTAATCGTTGATTAGCCCAGCAACGCCCCCTACGGTGCAGGGGCGTTGGATCAGAACCCCTAACTCCCCCACCGGCCACTCTGTCTGTCTTGAAAAGAGTTCCTTTGTGCTGGCGTAGGGCATGTTTCTAAGCTACACTTAAGTACCTTTGATAGGCAAACCGGACTCTCAGCGCACAATGACGACGAGCGAGACAGCATCGAGCGGCAACACAACTAGCAAGGCGGCAGCATCACTGAAGAATTGGCTTGTGAGTGTCGCCTTTTCGGCAGGGATCCTGCTACTACTCCTCCTGTTGTCCCCTTGTATCGTCCTGTTACGCACTCTAGCCCGCCTGGTCCCGAAGAAGAAGGACTTGATTCTGCTGATCCCAAGGTTCGGAGGCGGACTCAACGGAAATCTGAAATACTTCTATCTCTACCTCGCCGCACACCATGCCCAGGACTGCGAATTCTACTTACTTACGCATTGGCGCGCTACGGCGCGACTGCTTTCCGAGCACGGGTTGCCGGTTCTGCTCCACCCCAGCCTCCGATCCATCGTCAAGCTGCTGCGGGCCCGTTCCGTAGTGCTGGAGAGTACCGACTGGTGGCGTCGGCTGAAGTCGTTGCTGGCGCTACACGCCGCCACTTTTCAGATCTGGCACGGCAACGGCATAAAGCGGGTTTCTATGACGAATAAGAAGATCACTGCCAAGCTGCGCGGGCCGGGACCCTTCCGCTGGCTTCTCCACTGGTGCAACATTTACCCGACCTATGATGTAGTCTTCTTCGCTTCACGGCTACAGCGCGAGCGCCGCAGCGCTTCCTTTCGGATGAAAGAGGCTCTGCTCAACGGCCAGCCCCGCAACGACGTCTTTTTTGGCACTAATGTTGGAATCAACCTTGTCGGCTGCGATGGTGTGGCCGCTGAGAAGATCCGTTCTGCGGCCGCCTCCGGCAAGCGCGTAGTCCTGTACAGCCCAACCTGGCGCCCTCCCGACGAGATCCAGCCTGCGCAGGCGCTCGACCTCGACGAGCTCAACGACTTTGCCCTTCGCCACGGTCATCTGATTGTCTGGAAGGCACACCCCAAGGACCAAATCGCGGTGCGGGAGCGTGAGGCGCTCGTCGTCATGAATAAGAATGCGGACGTGTATCCGGTCATGAGTTACGCCGACTGCATGATCACCGATTACTCGTCCATCTATATGGACTACATCCTCCTCGATCGGCCCATCATCTTCTTCCCCTACGACCTGGAGCACTATCTCCGGAGGCGAGGCATTCAGCATGACTACAATGCGATTACGCCCGGCCCGAAGTGCCTGACGCAGGCAGAACTGCAGCAAGCGCTCCATGAGATCGTCGTCGAGGGAGGGGATTCCTGGCGCAACTCCCGCGAGACGGTGAGGCGGGACTTCTATGAATATCGAGATGGCCACTCATGCGAGCGTCTCTTCGCTGAGATCCGTAAGAGAGGCGGGTTCTGACCGGCTTATGTCGCCCCCACCTTGCCGCGCACGCCTATCCGACGATTGAGCTTCGCCAGATCGCTCTCGTCGTCAATCTCCTGCCACTCGTCCCGCTGCAAAGAGCGGAACTCGATCGGCTCGCCCGCTTCCAGGAGATGGTTGAGAGCCTCGTGCCAGGTCTTAACCTCCGGGTGGTGTCCGGCCTCGATGGAGGTGAGGATCGTGTGCAGCCGTGCGACGGCGCGCGGCTGCAGAAGGCAGCATCCTGCGGAAATCATCTGCGCTTTGTCGATCTCCTTACCAACGCGCCGGATTCGGCCGTTATCGGCGAGGATTCTTATGTCGTCCGCTGCGAGTTCGGTCGCTCGCGAACCGAACAGTAACATTGCTCCAACCGTGTCGGCGGCCATACGAACGACTAGACGCAGGGCCGACTCGCTGAACCACGTATCGCCATTCATGATCGCGACAAAGCACCCCGCAGAATACTGTTCGAGGCCGCGCAGCACCGAATAAACCGGGCCCTTTGCCGCGTAGTCCGGGTTGAAAACCGTCCGGCACCGACCGTTCCACTGAGTCTCAACGTAGCGGCGTAAGACGTCGTACTCGTAACCGCCAACGATGACGATGTCGCCTACCCGGGGATTCTTGCTCAGTACGGAGAGCGTATGGCCCAATAGCGACTGACCATCCGGCAGCGGGATCATCGCCTTGGGAAGGTTCTCGGTATGGGGGCGAAGTCGCGAGCCCGTACCCGCCGCAAGAACAATGACTTGCAGCCTGGGTTGGCCGGCTTCTCGATCATGCTGCGCTTTCTGCATCCGTTACTTACCTGTTCAACCGCTTGGTTCGCGATGCGACGGAGCGACGCTGGGGCAACGGAAGCCGGTCGAAAAAGAGCGCAAGCGGCCTCCGCGACGATTCGGACAGCAAAGGCTGCTGCTCCTCAAAAAGTTGCAGCGCCCGGTCGAACTTCCCGTAGATTAATAGCAGAAGAACTGCCTTCACCACGAAGCTCGACTTGCTGGCGACGGCCAGTCGATCGAGCCTCGACTGGAATGCCGCATCGCTCAGGAAGAAGATGGCGTCGGCATACGAGAGTTGACCAGACTGCGAATTGGGAATTATCTGATACTTACGCAGGACGCGGCGGTTGGTGCGGAAATAGCGCCGCAGCCGATAGAGGTCGAGAAGTTCGAAGTCGTGTGAGCGCATAAAGGTTACAACATCGCCGAACAGCGGCTGGGCCATATAGCGCTCAATGAAGGAGACCTCGACTTCCGCCAGCAGCAGACCCGAGTCGAGCAGCTTCTGCGCTCCGAGAAGAACTTCCAGCTCGCCGCCTTGCGCATCTACCTTCAGGGCATCGATCGCGGACTCGGGAACGACGTCATCGAGGCTTCGGATCGCCAGTTTCTCGACGGATACGACCTCGGCCTTGATCTCGCGATCCTGAAACCGGTGCAGCGTATCCATATTGGGTCGAAGCATAGAACTCATATTCCCGAAGCGGGTGCGGTAGAAATCCGCCGTTCCCTGCGCGCGACCTACCGCGAACGGCAGCACCGTACTGCCGGACTCCTCTCTGGGCAAAGCGTCCTCGCGCGGATCGAAGCAATAGCTGCGTACCCGCCCTTCCAGGAGCCGCCACCGATCCTTGAGTCCCCCGACCGAGCCGACATCGACGAGCGTAAGCGTGATGTCCTCACCTATGTCACGGATCAGACGCCCAAATGCGGAACGCGCGCGCAGTGAATCCCACCAGTGCATCTTGCCCATCCTCGAAAACCCTCGGCTATTTCCCTGCTCTCCCACTTCACCGCAAGCGGGCAACCGGGCTCAACGTCTCGTCGATGCTCGGTATGCCCGGCTGCATCGGGAGCACGGCTAAGATGTTATGTGGCGCCTCTCGGCCGCCTTCATCTCGTCAAGATAGAAAGGGAGCTACTTGCTGGGAAGATTACATCTTGGAACTAAAGAAGGCAAGGGGGGATTTTCCGGGTTTCTGATACACTCTCTGCTTTATTCGAGGCTGACGGCTGAACGCTATCTTCCGGGAAAGCTCCTCCCAGCTCGTGGCGGATGGATACATATTGAAAGTTGTTATGACGTCGTGGATAATAGCGAGTGCTCAAGGCTATGAGTGGACCTGTCCACCCCGCTATCTAACACAGGTAGAGAGACTGAAGGCTGAAGGCTTTTAGGGGTAAGCGATGAGGTCGCGATGTGTCGAAGCGTGTGGGATTCTTAGCCAATGAGGAGTCCTCTCTAAAGGTCTTGTATGGCTTAATTATGTAGAGCCTTCAGCCTAAACGCCTAAGAAGTTCTAAGGTCTTTCACAACAAGAAAGTGAGGGTAGATTATAATCGTTATACTGGCACAGCAACCCCCCTGCGGTGCAGGGGCATTGGATCAGAGCCCCACTACTCGTACACCGATAGGGAACCTCCTGCTATGCGCGTAGATCCCGAACCTGTACGAATCGAACCGATAAATGGGTCGCGGGATCTTCGGCGGTTCATTCGCGTCCCCTGGTCGGTCTACGTCGACGATCCCGCATGGGTCCCCCACCTGTTTCTCGAGCGACAGGAACAGTTCTCCAGGCGTCACCCGTACTTCGCCCACGCACGCTGCTGCTTCTGGCTCGCCTACCGTGGGATGAAGCCTGTCGGCCGGATCAGCGCCCAGATTGACGCGTTACACGAGGCACGGTATCGGGATGCCACCGGATTTTTCGGCCTGCTCGAAGCCGAGGACGAGGCGGAGACGTTTCACGCGCTATTGAGTACGGCGGAGACCTGGCTGCGCGACCAAGGGATGTTACATATCCGCGGTCCATTCAACCTTTCGATCAACCAGGAGTGTGGGTTGCTCGTAGAGGGGTATGATACGCCTCCGATGATCATGATGGGCCATGCCCGCCCGTACTATGCAGGTCGGCTCGCGGCCGAGGGATATCATGGCGTTAAGGACCTGCTGGCCTATCATGTTGCCACACATTTCACGCCTCCAGAACTCATGCGGATCGTTTTGAGTCGAGCCGCAGGCGCCGTACGGATCAGGCCGATGCGCTGGTCATGTCTGAGCGAAGAGCTCAAAATTCTTCGAGAGATCTACGAGGATGCGTGGTCGGCCAACTGGGGCTTCATTCCCTTCACAGAGGAGGAGTTTCGACACCTCGGGCATAGCCTGCGACTGCTGGTTGAGGACGAGTACGTACAGATTGCGGAAGTGGATGGAGTGCCGGTTGCGATGATCGTCGCCTTTCCGAATGTCAATGAGGCGATAAGCGATCTGAATGGACGTTTGTGTCCGTTTGGCTGGCTCAAGCTCTTGTGGCGGCTTAAGGTGAAGCATCCGAAAACGGCTCGTGTCGCCCTGATGGGCGTGCGCAAACGTTTTCAGGGAACCGCGTTGGGGACCGCACTTGCGTTTATGCTCATTGATGCCGTGCGGGGCCATGGCCTTAGGCGTGGAGTCCAGGCGGTTGAGCTATCCTGGGTGTTGGAGGATAACAGACCGATGCGGAATATGCTTGCCATGATAGGAGGGGTGCCCTACAAACGCTACCGTATCTATGAAAAGGCGTTGAGATGAGCAATGGTCAGCCATTTACCGCAATTGTGCTCGCCGGGGACCGTGTATCGGACGACCCTGTGGCTCGCGCAGCGGGTGTCCCGTGCAAAGCGCTCGTGCCTGTTGGCGGCGTTCCCATGGTCCTTCGCGTGTTGGGCGCCTTGGCCGAGGCAGAAGAGATCGGCGATCGGGTGTTATGCGGGCCTGCGTGGCACGCAGTAGAGGCCAACGATGAACTTCACGACCTAAGCGCATCCGGGCAGGTGAAATGGATTGAGACCCGCGCGACGCCAAGCTCCAGCGTGTACGCCGCAATGCAGTCCCTCCCGCAGGAACGCCCGATTCTTTTAGTGACAGCGGACCACGCCCTCCTGCATGCCCGACTGGTAGACTATTTCTGCTCTGAGGCACGGGCACGGGACGCCGATGTCGTCGTCGGGCTGGCCGCATATGACCTCGTGGCGGCCACCTACCCGGAAATGCGGCGCACCGTACTCAAATTTCGGGACGGCGGGATCTGCGGATGCAACCTGTACGCGTTTCTGACCGCGCGAGGCCGTTGCCTGGTGGAGTTCTGGGGTCAGGTTGAAGGACTACGCAAGAAACCGATCCAGCTTATCTCGAAACTGGGATGGGTTCCCGCCCTAGGGTTTTTCTTCGGATGGCTCTCTCTTCGTCAGGCTCTCGCCCGACTCTCGCAGCGTCTGGACATCTCGATCAAGGTCGTCATGCTCCCATTCCCTGAGGCGGCATTGGACGTGGACACAGTCAGCGATTGGGATCTGGCTCAGAGAATCGCTGGGGGTAAGTGATCGTAAACGAGGCCGGATGCCCCGAGTTGTCTGACCGTAACGCGACAAGCAGGAGCGGGCGTCGTCCTTTTCCCGCGCCTAATGATGATGCACCGTAACTACAAGGTAGATAGGCTGAAGGCTGAAGGTTTTTAGGGACAAATCATGCGTGAGCACACAAAACTTATGGTATTTGAGTTGGCTGATGAAGTAGCAATGTTGGTATTATCGGGTTGAACAAGAAGTCATAGAAACCGAGAAGGTCTTGAACGGCTTGATTCGTGACTTGCGATATAATTCAGAGCCTTCAGCCTTCAGCCTAAACACCTGAGTAGTTACACCATGTCGATACTCGATCGATATCTTACCCGGGAAATCGCCAAGCCACTCTTCATCTTTTGCGGAGGGCTGTTACTGCTGTTTGCCAATTTTACGGCCATCCGTTACCTGAATCAGGTAGCTGACGGCGCCATGCCCGCCCAAAGTGTCCTGCCGCTGGTCCTGGTCAGGGCTGTGGTCGCGCTGGAGATCCTGCTGCCGATCGCGCTGCACCTGTCGATTGTCGTGACCCTGGGACGTCTCTACACCGATTCCGAAATAACCGCCCTCTTTGGTTCCGGTGTCAGTCCGGCACGGATAATACGCATCGTGTTCGCGGGTTCTCTCGTCGTAGCGGGGATCGTGGCATGTCTGTCCATCTATGCGCGACCATGGGCCAACCAAACCCGCTATCGCCTGGAACACCAAGCGGTTACGGATATCGATCTGAACGATATGAAACCGGGCCACTTCTACGAAAACTCCTCCGGCACTGTCTTGTTCTTTCAACAGCGCGACCAGAGCAGTGGTCGAATGCAGAAGGTCTTTATCCAGTCTCGGTCGGGGGATCTGATTCGACTTATCCGGGCGGAGGAGGGTTATTACCCTGGGCCGGTGGAGACGAGTGCGGGCCAGACCCTGGTCTGCTCTGGAGCACAAATCTATGAGATCTCTCGAGATCAGGGCAGGGTGAGACATGCTGCATCTGACGGGCTGGTTATCGAGTGGGAGAAATCGCATGCCCCCTCGGAGGAATTCAAGCGAAAAGCCGCCCCAACCTGGCAGTTAGCCCGCTCAGATTCGCCCAAGGATATCGCGGAGTTTCAATGGCGACTGTCAACCCCGGTGGCCGCCTTTCTGATGGGATTGCTGGGCTTTCCTCTCGGTCGTGCCAAGGCACGCCAGGGCAAGTATGCCAAGCTGTTCGTGTCGGTGCTGTGTTATGTCATCTTCTATAATCTGAACATGATGGCGAGGACATGGGTTGCGCAGGGGGTTGTGAGCACCGTTCCGGGTATCTGGTGGGTCCACCTTCTCTTGGGGGTCCTGGTTGCAGGCCTGTTGTGGAGAGGGATAACGCACCCATGAGTACAATCGATCGCCATATTTGGCTCAGGGTGATCAGGAGCTATGCCCTTGTGATGGCCGTCCTGTTGTCTGTCTTCAGCCTGATGGCATTCGTTACCGAGTTGGACTCGATAGGGCGCGGCACCTACGCGCTGGGCGACGCGGTCTTAAACGTCCTCTTGACGATGCCGAGCCGGATGATCGAACTGGCGCCGGCGACTGCCCTACTGGGGAGCATCATCGGCCTTGGCGAATTAGCGAGTAGTCATGAACTCATCGCGATGCAGGTCTTGGGCACCTCGCCACTGCGTATCGGATGGTCGGTGACCGTGACCGGCATCCTCCTCATGCTCGTGGTGGTAGGGGTGCAGGAGTGGGTGGCTCCGTCCACGGATCAGCTCGCCTACACGCGCCGCATCCAAGCGATCTCGAATCCGGAAGCTCTGCATACCAAGCAGGGATTCTGGTCGCGCGATGGGCAGCAATTTATCCGGGTACATCAGGTGCTGCCCGGTCGCATTCTATCCGATGTCGAGATCTACGAATTCGATGACCAAGACCGCTTGCGCCTGGTGACATGGGCACAGCGAGCCGATCCCAAGGATTCGCAAGGGTGGGTACTTCTGAATGTGGTGCAACAAATAACCGAGGCGGAACAGGTCGTGACGAAACGCCTTGCCAGTCTTCCATGGGCTGGAGCACTGACACCAGCGCAGGTGGAGTTACTCATCCTGCCAGTCGAGATTCTGTCCCGTTCGACCCTCGGCCAGTATATAGCATTCTTGAAAAAAACCGGCCAGGACGCAGAGCGCTTAGAGATCAGGTTATGGCAGCAGATCACGATGCCCCTATCGACCCTGATGATGGTACTCGTTGCTATCCCCTTTGTGCTCGGTCCCCTTCGGACGGCGACGGCGGGCAAGCGAATTCTTCACGGATCGCTGGTCGGGGCTGCCTTTCACCTGAGCAGCCTTTCTGTGGCCCATCTTGGGGCCATCTTGCATTTGAACGCGGCGCTGACTGTGTTAAGCCCGCTGGTCGTGCTGGGTGGGGTGACTGTGTGGGTGTACCGTCGTGTACAGTGAGCCCGTCGCCGAGTCCGTCACCCTTATCACTCGCTGATCCCCTGCAAAAAAACAGTGGTCCCTCAGGGAGTAGCTGCGCACCGACGTTTGGACCTCCCATCCGTGAGACGACGGACGCACCTCGTAGACATGATACCCCGCACGCTGCTCCGGCTTTCGACCGCGCGCGGAGGCGGAAGGAACTCCTATAATGGGAATAGTGCCTCGCACCTCTGGAAGGTACACCACGGAAAAGCGATGGGCATGTCCGTGCAAAATCATCTCTACGCCGTGCCGAGCGAGCAGGGCCATCAATGCGGCCCCATCGGTGAGTCGTTTCCGCCACGCGACCATGGCCGCCATAGGGGGATGATGAATGAGGAGGATTCTGAACAGGCCCTGTCGGCGGGTGAGATCGAGGATGTCGCCGAGCCTGTCTATCTGCGCAGCCCCCAGGCTTCCTGTGGCGAAAAAAGGAGCGGCTGGGTGTGCGGAGGTCACTCCAATCAGAACGGCATGCCCGCGCACACGTACGCTTGGAAAGAGTGTACGGTCTGGCACCTGCTGTTCTCCGGTCTGCAATCCCTGATCGGAGGCCATATAGGGTGTCCACAGGGCGAAGGTGTCCGCCCACGGAGTGCGGACGTATGCATCGTGGTTACCCGGAACAACGGTCACGTCAGTCGGTGAACCAAGGGTCTCCAGCCATTGTCGGGCTTGTTGAAATTCACCGGGGAGGCCAATCTGGGTCAGATCACCCGTAATCACGATATGGTCCAGCGCCCGCCCACTCAGATCGTGAAGCAGGGCAGCTAAGATCTCAGGTGCGTGCTCATGACGACGCCGGAACCGCCAGGACAGATAACCGAGCGCGCGTTTGTTCAGGAGGTCGCGGATCTTGACGTCAACCAGTGAAGAGAGATGGAGATCAGAGAGGTGGGCGACCCTGAAGACCCCGTTCATCGGCTTTGCCATCCTGACGAGGAGCCATACAAAGCAACAAGCTCCCTATTCCACCATTGTGGAGGTGGCAGTGATCTTCGCAGGGATCTTTGCGACAATGATCCCTGCGCTGGCCATCCTGGAGGCATGCATAAGGAGACGCTCCTAACGGCGATCTCTGTTGGCGCCGTCTTCATGGGAGCGAAGTAACTACTCAGGCAGATAGACTGAAGGCTGAAGGCTGTTAGGGGTAGAAACCGAGATCGCCTTCAGCCTCAACACCTAACTCGATTCGTACCTTGCGAGATGATTCATAGCCTTCAGTCTTCGGCCTTCAGTCTAAACACCTTGTAGTTACGGAGTGAATACCTCTATCGGCAACGGCCCCAACTTCATGGTCAAGGCGATCGCGGAAGAGGCCGGGGTCAAGATGCCGTCTTTCTTCGGGTACATGAAGTATACCATCGGCATCCTCCTTCCCCTGTTTCTCCTGGTCACCCTCATCTTCTTCCGCCCATAGCTTCGTGGTGCTACCGCTCGCCCACCACAAAGTGCGCCCTTCGGTTCCATGCCCAGGCTGCCTCATCATGACCCAGGACGAATGGACGCTCCTTCCCGAAGCTCACGGTCTTGATACGCCTGGCATCGATTCCAGCCGCTACCAGGTAGTCCCTGATAGCCTTGGCCCGTCGTTCTCCCAGGCCCAGATTATATTCTGCCGTCCCGCGTTCGTCGCAGTGGCCCTCGATCGTGATCTGCTCCGTCGGATTGGCGTTGAGCCACTGAAGATCCTCGTTGAGATTCGGCTTTGCATCGTCGCGCATGGTCGATTTGTCGAAATCGAAGAAGATGTCCTTGAGCGGCGACTCCTTGCTTGCCATTGCCGGTTGTTGCGCGGAGGGTGCCCCTGCTGCCCGTGGCTCCTGAATCGGTGTAGTCGGCTTGACCTGTTCCTCGGATTGCGTCGTGGGCGTGGTCGAGCCGGCTTCCATGCCGCCAAGATCCGCTTGCTTCGGACAGCCTGAGAGCAGAAGCATGATGGACAATAGCAGCCCCACGCCTGAGATGGTCCTGAGCCTCCATGATTTCCCCATTATTTTCGCCTCCCCAAAAAAATTCCCTCGCGATAGAGCGACTCGCAGCGCTCGCCGCAACCTTGATTCGATCCACGCCACACAAACGACGAATAGCCTCCTGCCGACAGGCAAGACGGAAACGGGTAAGGACCGAAGTAATTTCGGGCTATTTCAGTATGGAGGTACCTATACTATTCGCCTGTGGGCTTGTCAATCGAATTCCCGGTCTTTGCGAGTGCGTTGACTCGGCGGAAGGTACACGTAATAATGGGTTGGATCAGGGTGAGGGGGCGTGGATGATCAGGCTGCAGCAGGTTGCAAAGATCTATTCGCTGGGCAAGGTTGAGGTGCGGGCTCTGGATGGGGTTACGCTGACCATTGAGCAGGGGGAGTTCGTCGCATTGGTTGGACCGAGCGGCTGCGGCAAAACCACTCTCCTCAATCTGATGGCCGGAATCGACCGTCCGACCTCTGGCGAGGTGTGGTTAGAGGGAGAGCGTCTCGATTCCCTTTCTGACAACCGCCTCACACGGCTTCGTCGGACAAAAGTCGGGATCGTCTACCAGCTCTTCAATCTGCTCCCGACACTCACCGCCCGAGAGAACGTCGCCCTGCCCCTTCTATTAGACGGGCTGCATGGCAGCGAGATCGAAGGGCGCGTCGCGCGTGGGCTACAGCGTGTGGGGTTGACACACCGCGCGGAGCACTGGCCTCATGAGCTGTCCGGCGGCGAGCAGCAACGGGTGGCGATAGCCAGGGCGATTGTGGCCGGGCCGCGGGTTGTCCTGGCCGACGAGCCAACGGGGAACCTGGATTCGGTGGCGGGCGGAGCGATCCTGGATCTGATCGAGGAGTTGCATCGGGATCAAGGCCAGACGATTATCCTGGCAACCCATAGCCAGGAGGCGGTGAGAAGGGCCGGTCGAATCGTCTACCTCCGCGATGGGAAGATAGAGGGGCTCGATGGGCCCTAACATGCATACCTGGTCGGTCATACGGCTCATCATCCTTCGCCATCTGTGGACGAGCCCGGTCAGGGTACTGGTGACCGTGACGGGCGTCGCCATCGGTGTCGCCACTTTTACCGCAATCCAGGCAACCAACGAGAGCGTCTTGCGCTCGTTCACGCGGGCCATCGATCTGGTGGCAGGTCGGGCCACGATCGAGATCTTTAGTGGTGAGCTAGGAATCGACGAGCGGCTCCTGCCGGTGGTGCAGCAGGTGGACGGGGTGTCGGCGGCCGCGCCAATCATGCAAACGGTGGCTTCCGTCGCTGATCGGCCGGGCGAAGCTCTTCTGCTGATGGGGGTCGATCTGTTTGCCGAAGATCCGTTTCGAGAATACCGGTTGGCTGATGGCAACCATCCGCCGGGGATGGAGGAGCTGCTCAGTCCAGACGCGATCTTTGTGACTGCGGCCTTCGCAGAGGCGCACGGACTGCAGAAAGGCGCAAGCCTCACTCTCCTGGTCGGGCCGAGGCGGCAGCGGTTCAACATCAAGGGACTGCTTACGCCGCAAGGGCCGGCCCGTGCATTCGACGGCAATATAGCGATCTTAGACATCGCTGCTGCCCAGGTGGCGTTCGGTAAGATTGGGCGACTCGATCGGATCGATCTGGTGACGGATGAACGGGTACCGTTGGATGAGATCAGGGCACGCCTTGTAAAGGTCCTTCCCTCGCATCTGACCGTTCAGCGACCAGATCGACGGGGCGGCCAAGTGGAGAAGATGCTCAGGGCGTTTCGTCTCAACTTAACCGCCCTGAGCGCGATCGCACTGCTGGTCAGTCTCTTCCTGGTCTACAATGCCGTCTCTCTCTCGGTCCTGGAGCGGCGGCGTCAGATCGGGATCCTCCGTTCACTCGGGCTCACGCGGGGTGCAGTGGCCGCGCTCTTTACTGCGGAAGGGATGGCGCTGGGGCTCCTGGGCTCGCTGCTTGGAATCGGCGGTGGGCTGCTGCTTGGCCGGGTACTCCTGCAGAGCGTCTCAAGGACGGTCTCGACCCTCTATGCCTACCTTCGGGTAGAAGAGATCGAGATCAGTCCAATCCTTCTGCTCATGGCGCTCGGGTTGGGAAGCGCCGGTGCGCTGCTGGCCTCCCTCGCGCCTGCCTATGCGGCAAGCCGGATCGCGCCGAAGGACGCGATGCACCTCGGTTCCTTCGAAAGGACCTGGACGCGCCGCTCCCCGCTCGCGCTCCTGGGCGGCCTCCTGTTGCTCACCGCCTCCTTCCTGTTGACTCGTCCGGGTCCGGTTGGTGGCGCCCCTCTCTTCGGCTATCTCTCTCTGGCCTGCCTTCTCTTTGGGGTCGCCTGTTTCACCCCCCAGCTCTTACGCTTCACCGGGGCAGGTATTCATTCCCTCTGTGGGGGAAGGCGGGCTCCGCTGCTCGCGCTTGCGGCCGGAAACCTCTCTTCGCAGGTCGGGCGGAGTGCGGTCGCGGTCGCCGCAATGATGACCGCCATTGCAATGCTGGTTGGGCTGACCCTGATGATTGGCAGCTTCCGGCGGACGGTGGAGCTGTGGGTGGAGCAGACGATCAGGGCCGACATCCTCGTGTCGCCGGCTGCCCGCTTCGTGAAGGGAAGCCAGGCAAGACTTCCTAACACCTTCATCGAAGGCGCCGCTCGGACCCCAGGGATCGCTGCCCTCGACCCGTTCATCGGCGAGCGGGTGGATCTACTTGGGCAGGAGGGGCTGCTCGCGGCAGGGGACTTCGAGGTGCTGGCGCAATATGGCAGGCTCCTGTTCAGGAGAGGGGAGTCGGCTGCGGTCCTTCGGCGTGCGAAGGCTGAGGACGGGGTGATCATCTCGGAGAGCCTCGCGCTGTCCAGAGGGCTTACCGAGGGGGACCGATTGCCTCTCTATCTCCCCTCAGGCCGGGTCGAGCCCCCGGTCATTGGGGTCTTCTATGACTACTCAACCGATGGCGGCAAGGTGGTGATGGATCGGAGCCTCTGGGCGAGGACGGGGGGCGGGCACGGAGCCGACATCCTGGCGATCTATCTTCAGCCTGGCGCCGACGAGGCCGCGGTACGGCGGCAGCTTCTGGAGATTGCGGGCGAGGAAAGCGCGATCGCGCTCAACTCGAACCGGGCGCTGAAGGCCAGGGTCCTGGAGATCTTTGACAACACCTTTGCGGTGGCGCGCGCCCTGGAGCTGATCGCGATCCTGGTGAGCGTTCTTGGAATCTTCAACGTCTTGTGGGCCTCGGTCGTCAGTCGCCAGCGGGAGATCGGCGTGCTGCGATCGGTCGGGGCGACGAGGGCGCAGGTTGCCCGGATCGTCCTGGGCGAAGCGGGGCTGCTTGGTCTGTTGGCTGATCTACTCGGTCTGCTTGCCGGCATCGCGCTTTCGCTCATCCTGATCCACGTTATCAACAAGCAGTCGTTTGGCTGGACCATCCAGTTTCAGTTCTCCTGGTGGGTCGTCATCAAGTCGTCGATCATCGCGCTCGGCGCGTCCCTGCTGGCCGGCTACCTGCCTGCAAGGCGAGCAGCCCGTCTGAACATCGCCGCGGCGGTAGCGTATGAGGGATAAGGGGTTCAGGATCGGGATGGTGGCGCTTCTCTGTCTGCTCAGCGGGACTGGGGCGTGGGCAGAAGCGGCCTTCCGACCAGCGCTTCCTGGCTATCGATTCGCTTTTCCGCGGGATCACGCCTCGCATCCCGACTTCAAGACGGAGTGGTGGTACTATTCGGGCCATCTGCAGACCGAGGATGGGCGGCGGTTCGGCTACCAACTGACCTTCTTTCGGGTTGGCGTCGATCCTGCGCTACGAGGCGATAGCCGGTCCCGTTGGGCGGTTGCCGACCTGCATCTGGCCCACTTCGCCATCTCGGACCTCACGCACCGCCGCTTCCAATACTGGGAGCGCCGCAGCCGCGGCGCCCTGGACTCGGCCGGCGCCTCGACCAAAGGATTCAAGGTCTGGAACGGCCCGTGGGAAGCCAGTGGAGATGGGAAGGTCCAGCATGTAACCGCTCACGCTCCAGGGTATGCGATCGACCTCACCCTGACCCCGACGAAACCGCCCGCAATCCATGGAAGTAGTGGCGTGAGTCAAAAGGCGTCAGGGCTAGGCCATGCCTCCCACTATTACTCGCTCACCAGGATGACCACCAACGGCACCTTGACCTTCGCCGGAAGGCCGCAGACCGTGACCGGATCGAGCTGGATGGATCACGAGTTCGGGAGTAGCCAGTTGACCGCGTCGCAAGTCGGCTGGGACTGGTTCGCGATCCAGTTGACGGATGGCGTCGAGCTGATGCTCTACCAGCTCCGCCTGACGGATGGGCGCCCCGACCCCCACTCCAGCGGCAGCCTGATCTATCCGGATGGGCGCATTGAGCATCTACCCTTCAGCGCCTTTGAACTCACGCCGCAAGAGGTCTGGCAGAGCCCGAAGAGCGGCGGCCGATACCCGGTCCGTTGGCGCATCCAGGTCCCCAGCCGACATCTCGACCTGTCTGTGCAGGCTGCGTTCCCTGACCAGGAGCTGGACACCATCGGCAGCACCCAGGTCACCTACTGGGAAGGGTCGGTATCCGTCTCGGGGACTGCGGGCAACCGACCGATCGCCGGCGTGGGCTACCTCGAGATGACCGGCTACGCCACGCCCTTCCGCCAGCCGCTGTGAGTCACGGGTCGGTCAGGCGCTCGAGGCGGCTCCTTCCTCACCAAGGAATTGCGGACATCTTCTAGAATGACCCACTAAGAGCCGGGTCATTGCGCCAGACGGCTCAAGAGAGTAGCAGACTTGGCTCAACTCGATTACAATGGCCGCAAAGGAGTGCAGCGAATGCCCCCAACTCGTGTCATTATTGACACCGATCCTGGCATCGACGATGCCTTGGCGCTGGTCCTCGCCTTCGCCTCGCCAGAACTCGTTGTCGAGGCGATCACGACCGTAGCCGGCAACGTCCCGGTGGCGCAGGCGGCACGGAACGCCTGCCTGCTGCTTGAGGTGGTGGATCCGCACCCACGACCCCCGGTGGCGACAGGCGCGGCGCAGCCCTTGAGCAAGCCACTCCGCACCGCCCAGGACTACCACGGCGAGGATGGCCTGGGAGAGCTGTCCCATTTCAAGACGGGGGAAGGGATATACCGATACCCCGAACCACAACAACTCCCCGCACCCCAACCCGCCCCGGCCCTCATCGCTGAGATTATCGGTTCCGCCCCGGGGGAGATCGTCCTGATCTGTCTTGGGCCGCTGACCAATCTGGCGATGGCGATTCAGGCGGCCCCGACGCAGATGGCCAAAGTCAAAGAGATCGTCATCATGGGCGGGGCGATCCAGGTGCCTGGCAACGCGACACCGGGGGCGGAGTTTAATCTGTACACCGATCCCGATGCCGCCAAGCTCGTGTTCACCTCCGGCTTGCCGATCACCCTCATCCCTTTGGATGTCACGCAGCGGGCCATGCTCACGGCCGAGCTGATCGACGCGGTGGTCCGGCACATCGACAGTCGCGTGACCCAGTTCGTCCGTGATACCACTGCGCGACTGTTTGGCATTGAACGAGGACGGACGGGGTATGCCGCGATCCCGCTCCACGACCCGCTCGCGGTTGGCGTTGCGATCGATCGATCCCTTGTCAGCAGCCGGCCATTGCATGTCGAGGTGGAGACGGGCGACGGTCCAGCTCAAGGGATGACGATTGCCGATAGGCGTCCCATCAAGGAGGAATGGAAAAAGCCGCCGAACCTGCAGGTGTGTATGGAGGTGGACGCCGGACGGTTCATGGCCCTCTTCCTGGAGCGGATATGCCGGCCGCCTGCCTGAGCAGACAGGTTGTCGTGATCGGCAGCGCGAATCTTGATCTGACCGTAACTGCCTCCAGACTGCCGCGGGAAGGGGAGACGATCCTCGGCGGAGCACTGCTCCTCTCGAACGGCGGCAAGGGGGCAAACCAGGCCGTCGCGGCGCTCAAGGCCGGAGCCGAGGTCCGGTTCCTGGCGAAGGTCGGGCGTGATCCTTTTGGTGATCGGATCTGTCGAGACCTCGTCACGGCGGGGCTCCCGGCCGCTGGTCTGCTCCGGGACGAGTCGGCCCCGACAGGTGTCGCCCTGATCGTTGTTGATCGACAGGGGCGAAATCAGATCGCAGTGGCGCCTGGCAGCAATCAGTTACTCCTACCGGCAGCCATTGAGCAGTACGAACCCTTCCTGGCCTATGGGACCGTCATGCTCGTGCAGCTCGAGATCCCGATCGTTACCGTCGAGCGGGCATTACAGTTCGCCAAGGCCCGCGAGATGACGACGATCCTGAATCCGGCGCCTGCCTCCCCTTTGTCGGACGATCTTCTCCGCCATGTCGATCTGCTAACACCGAACGAAACTGAGGCCGAAGCGTTGACAGGGATCGCGGTCTTCGACCTGCCCAGCGCTGCGGCGGCGGCCGAGGCGCTGCTCTTGCGTGGCCCTCAAGTCGTCATCGTGACGCTTGGACCTCAGGGGGCGCTGCTGTGCACGGCATCGGTCGTGCGACATCTTCCGGCCATCCCGGTCGAGGCGATCGATACAACCGCCGCCGGTGATGCGTTCAATGGTGCGCTGGCCGCAGTCTTGGCTGGGAAGCCACAGGCCGATGTGCTTGGCACAGATCGATTACGGGTATTAGAGGACTCCGTGCGCTTTGCAAGCGCAGCCGGCGCCCTGACCACGACCAAGCGCGGCGCACAAGAATCACTGCCCACCAAAGCCGATATCGAGAGGCTGCTGGCAGCGTCCTGAGTCAGAAGTTCGGTGAGGAAGTCGGTGATCCATATCGTCATTCCCGCGAAGCTTGTCCCGGCCCGTTTTAAGCCGGGAGCGGGAATCCAGAGAGGCACTGGATTCCCCCGTATCAAGTACGGGGCAGGCTTGTCAAGCCCGGAATGACAAGGAGGCGCACCCGTACTTATGAGCTCCTTAGTAATCCAAGCAAGCACGAGCAGAGGTCGTGGAGAGAGGCTGGGGGCCGACGGGCTGTTGTCGAGAGAAGGCTAGCTACGGCTGCGGGAAGGCGATGATGATCGAATCCAGCGAGAGGATCCGGTACTCCTCGTTATTCCGGTAGAAATAGTGCCCTTCCACGCCTTCAGAGGCCTCCTCGAAGGCGACAATCGCTTCGAACGGGGGCATCTCTCGGAAGGAGTTGGACCCTTCATCGAAGCCGTCACCAGCCATCACGACCTGGCCGTATCTGATGGAGGCACCCCGTGGGCAGTGGAGCGTCAGGACATCCGGCGCTTCCCGAAGCATCCGGACCACCAGATTGATGCCATAGACCTTAAACGGTGGAGATGATGCCGACTTTTCATTCATGTGATAGTATATAGCATAATGGGTGTTCTGAGGGAAGCAGGAAATAGCGCGTGATTTCAGGCGCTCGCATTCGTACCGGATGAAGCGGATCAAGCAAAATTGAGGTGATATGCCACGTGAGATCTCGGCAGGGGTGATCCTGTTCAGGCAAGCGCCGGAGCTGCACTACTTGCTCCTCCATTACGGGTCAGGCCACTGGGACTTTCCCAAGGGGCACATCGAAACTGGCGAAGACGCACAGCAAACAGCCAGGCGTGAGCTGAAAGAGGAGACCGGAATCGCCGAGGCCTGCTTTGTAGACGGCTACAAGCAGACGCTCCGATATTTTTTCCGACAGAAAGGGATCGGGATATTTAAGATCGTCATCTACTTTCTCGCAGAAACGGATCAGTCCGAGATCAGCCTTTCCCATGAACATATCGGTTTCGACTGGCTTCCATATGACCTCGCCATGGCACGGTTGACCTTCAAGAACTCCCGGGATCTCCTGGTGAAGGCCCATGAACATCTACAGACGGTTCCGCCTTCCGGGCAGGACGATCGGTGACCCACCAGCCAGAGGGGGGAAAACAGCAAGGAGATCGCCGTCCTTGAGTGGGGTATCTTCGCCGGCGTGGAGGCCGTTGATGAGCACCATCGTGGGGCGCGGCTTGGGGATGCCGAGCTGGTCGATCACTTGGCCGACCGTCACCCCATCGGCACACTCCATGGTCGCCTTATGGCTCTGGGAGCCTATCGGCAGGTACTGAGATAACGTGGCGTACAGCGCCACCTCGATCTTCACACCCTGCCGGCCTTTCCTATCGCTCGCAGAACAGTTCCCCACCGGATGGTGGCCGGCGCCAGGTGATCCGGCGTCAAGGTGAAGGTGGTCCGGGTCCGGATCATGTTGTGGAGGATCCCCGCATCCTCGAAGTCACCCACCAGCATCGCGCCCACAAGTTGTTCTCCTGTAAAGACCAGCTTACGGTAGATCCGCTTCAGATCGTCCCGGACCTCCCGAATCTGATAGCGTTCACCAGACGGTGGGTTCCACACGCCGATCGACGCGACCGGGGCCTGAATGACCGTCGTCACATTCATCGCCATCGACCCCTCGTAAGCCGTGGCAACCCCGGCCATGTTCAGCCCGGCAATCCGCCCCTGGTTCAGCGCTTCAGGCCAGATGGCGTTCACCGCTCGCTCGCCGCTGAACATATCCACTGTCTCAGCGACGTCGCCTGCGGCATAGATCCCATCCAGGCTGGTCCGCTGGTAGGCATCCACAAGTACTCCGCGATGGACCGTGGCACCGGTCCCATCGAGGAAGTCGATATTGGGCGCGACGCCGGCGGCCATCACCAGGAGCTGGCACGGGAGCACCTCCCCGCTTTCAACCCTCACGCCGGTGATCTGGTTATTCTTGCCCAGCAACTCAGTCGCCCTGACACCACACCTGACGGTCACCCCGGCTGTCCGGAGTTCCTCCTCCACCATCGCAGCCGAGACCGCATCGGCCATGGCGGGCATCACGTGCGGCATCTGTTCGATAACGGTCGTCTTCAGGCCACGACGGGCGAACGCATCCACCACCTGGATCCCGATCAGGCCGGCGCCGATCACGACAGCCTCTTTCGCGCTGGGGATCGCCGCGTCGATCTGTGTGGCATCGATATTGGTGATACAGGGGTAGACACCCCTGAGATCCGTCCCCGGAATCGGTGGGATAACAGCATGAGAGCCAGACGCTACCAGTAGATTGTCATAGGCCAGGTTCTCGCCGTTGCTTAGCCTGACCCGGTGGGCGGTGGGATCGACGGAGATGACAGCGACCCCCATCACCCCTCGCACCCTCATCCGGTCAAAGTAGCCGTTATCCCGCATCTGCATCCCGTCGTAGCCGACTTCGCGGGAGATGAAGTGCGTGAGGCCGACCCGAGAATAGAGCGGTAGCGGCTCCCTCGAGACGACCGTGATCGGACAGTCCTTATCCACTCGTCGAATCGCTTCGACGGCGGCCAAGCCGGCCGCGCTCGCCCCGATAATCACCTGATGAAGTGTACCCATACTGGTTATCCGTCCAGCCTTTTATCTTCATACCAGGAAAATGCTTCCTTCAAGTCATTTTCGGCTTCTGATCTGATAAGAACTTGTCAAGGTTCTGCGAACTCCAACGCCGCCTGCATGCCTTTGTTGGGCTGCTCGTTGGTCAGATCGGATCTCCTTGCCTGTATCCTGCGGCAGGCAACGACTCCACAAGGTGTGCCAGAACTGGCCCCAGTATGGCCAATAACAACACATAGGCAGCCGACAACGGTCCCAGTTGCGGTTCCAAACCCGCACTTACCCCCAAGCTGGCGATGACGATAGAGAACTCCCCACGTGCCACTAAAGCGGCTCCGGCTCGCAAGCCACCCGCTGCAGGTAGGCTCGCGTGACGGACGGCCCACCATCCGGTCAGCAGTTTCGTCAGTGCGGTGATCGTACCAAGTCCTCCTGCCAGCAGCAGCACGGAAGGCAAGGTCGACGGGTCGATCTGCAAAGCAAAGAAAAAAAAGAAAATGGCCGCGAACAAGTCGCGCAGAGGCGCAAGGACACGGTGCGCTTGCTCAACAAGCGGCCCTGACAGTGTCACGCCGACCAGAAACGCCCCGACTGCCGCCGATATTTGCAGTCGCTGCGCTATGCCAGCCACCAGTAGCACGATGCCAAACGTAGTGAGTACGATAATCTCATCTACCTGATGGAAGACCACGCGGCTGATCGCCTTGCCGTAGTGCAGCGCGACGAAAAGTACCGCTCCAACCGTGATCAGTCCGCTCATGACCGCTATGGACCCTGCCACGACACCTTGGCCGATGAGCAGTACGGCAACGAGCGGCAGAAAAACGGCCATCGCCAAGTCTTCGATCACTAAGATCGACAGGAGCGTGGGCGTCTCTGGGTTGTTCTGCCATCCCAGTTCCGCCAGTACCTTGGCGATAACGCCAGACGAAGAGATGTAGGTCACCCCGCCCAGCAGCACTGCAGCCACCGGACTCCACCCCAACGCAAACCCAGCGATCACCCCGGGAGAAAAGTTCAGGGCGCAATCGACGGCACCCGCAGGGAGCCCGGTACGCAGGCCTGCCCACAACTCCTCTCCGGTATACTCCAAGCCGAGCATGAAAAGCAGCAATATCACGCCGATCTCTGCTCCGACATGAATAAAACTTCCACTAAAGTTGAGCGGCAATAGCCCGCCATTTCCAAACGCCAGTCCTGCCAGAAGATAGAGCGGAATAGCTGAGAAACCCCAACGGTTTGCCAGGCGGGCCAGAACGGCTAAGCCAACAACGGCGGTGCCCAATTCAATGAATACCCAAGAAATATTACCGCCAGTCATGGCAACATGCGCAGGCATATGGATATAGCCACTCCTTTCAGGGAAGTTCTATAGCACCCGTAACCAACTTACGTGTAAACAGCCCAACTACTGAGCATGCTGGTCAGCATAATCCGATTAGGGCTGCGGCGAACGGGCGCCAAGGTGAATGCGAATGCCTCGATGGCATCGCCATCTGCTCACCTTTGAGGGCTTACCCAGGAAACCTCGATCCCAACTTAAATCAGGACACTAACTGCCTGGGAACCCGCGGACACCGTTGATGGATAGCGTGACCTGGTCGAAGGGGGCAAGGGCTGTCTTGAGTCCGTCAAGCAAGGTGATATTCCGGCCGTTGACCAGGACCTCGACATCCTGCTGGAGCCCGCCCTCTTCAAACAGGAACTCCTGGAATGCGGGACTCATGACCTGCCTCAGCGCTTCCAGGAGCTGCCCCACCGTCCCGGCATCGATTCCGAATGATGCTTTTCCCGCAACTCGCCGGACGGCCCCAAGAAATCTTACTTCAGGCATAAGGAACAGGGGTTAGGGGGCAAGAGCGAGTTCCTTCAGCTTCTCAGGGGTTGGCACTCCTTGCGGGTCCCAGCCTCGAAGGCGATAATATTCGGGGAGCATCTCGCTGAGGCGAGCCACCTTCCCCATGGCCGGCCCTGCTGGAATCGGCTCCTCCAGGATGCGGCGGGGCAAGGTGTCGTCTTTGGCGCTGAGGCCGGCCCTGAGGTTAAAGAGCCGCTCGAGATTCCAGATCCGCTCGCCGATCTTGATGACTTCGTCTTCCGTATAGCCGGCGCCCGTCGCCAGCTCCAGCATAGCGTGCAGATCAGCAGGCCCCAGGGCAAAGGTAGTGAACACACAGGTACCGGTCGAATCGACGAAGGCGGTGGCGTCCTGGGACGCCTTGGCCAAAGCGGCCTTCCCCTCAATGGCGAAAGGATCTACCTTCTGAGGCACACCGAACACCTCGGCTGAGATGGTGTAGCCCCGCAGGTGACAGGCGCCGCGGTTGGAGGTAGCATACCCGAGCGCCATCCCTTGGGCGCCGCGGCCATCGTACGCAGCAAATGCCTGCTTCTTCACCCCCATGAACAGCTCGGGATGACCATACCGCTCAGCTACCCGTGCCCCGCCTAAGGCCAGGATTGCGCCAAACCCCTCCACCTTGCCTAGCTTCTCCGTCATCTCCACCAGGGCGTCCGCGTCGCCGAAACGAAGCGGACGGCCGATCTCGCTCTCCGGGATGTAGCCCCGCTCAAACAGCTCCATGGCGGTAGCGATGGCCACCCCCGCCTCGATGGTGTCCATCCCCAGCTCATTGCACAGGTAGCCCGCCTTGGTGACCGCCGCGAGATCGTCCACGCCGGTCATGGCCCCAAGACCCCAGACGGTCTCGTATTCCGGTCCTTCACCCGACCCCTTGAACTGTCCGGCCTTGACCTCGGTGACTCGCGCGCAGGCGATGGTACACGCGAAGCACCCCTTGTTTCGAGTCAGGATCTCGTCACGGATGGTCTCGCCGCTGATCCGCTCGGCGCCAATAAACTGGCCGAACTGGAAGTTGTTGGTCGGCATGAAGCCATGGGCGTTAATGACATTTACGATTCCGGGCGTGCCGTACGTCGGCAGACCTTCTCCCGAACCGTGATCTGCCTTGAGCTTCCCCACGGCAGCCAGGCAGGCCTGCATGAACGCATGCGGATGGGCGACCTTGACCGACCGGGTGCCCCGGAAGACCACCGCCTTCAGGTTCTTCGAGCCCATCACCGCACCGACCCCGGAGCGGCCGGCTGCCCGATGCTTGTCGTTGATGACGCAGGCGGTCAGGCTCAGCTTCTCACCCGCAGGTCCGATGCTGCACATCTTGGCCTCGGCGTTCGTAGCATTGTGAAGGATATCTTCAGTCTCGTGCGTGGACTGCCCCCAGGCCTGGGCGGCGTCCCGAATCTCCACTCGGTCGTTGTTGACCCAGAGGTACACCGGATGCGGCGCCTTCCCCTCCACAATCACCAGGTCGTAGCCGGCGTACTTCATCTCCGCGCCGACATATCCGCCGGAATTGGAGCAGGCGATCGCGCCGGTGAGCGGTGACTTGGTCACCACCATGTACCGGCCGCCTGTCGGGGCGTTGGTGCCGGTAAGCGGGCCGGTGGCGAGGATCAGTTTGTTGGTCGGTCCGAGCGGATCGAATCGTGGGTCAATCTCATCGTAGAGCATCCTCGTTGCCAGGCCCCGACCGCCGATGTAGGCCCTGGCGAGTTGCGGGTTCAGCGGCTCCTTCGCCACGCTACCGTTGCTCAGGTTGACCCTGAGAATCGTCCCGATCCAGCCCATCAGCCTGCCATCTCCTTGTAGACTTTCTTCATCCGAAGGGCGGTGGCGGCCTGCTTGGCCTTGGGGCCCGCGTCCTCATCGGTGAAAAGCAACGCCTTTGGCGTACAGAACTTCACGCACTCCGGATCGCCGTCGATTGAGAGGCAAAGATCGCACTTCTCGGCCTTGCCGTGGTCCGGATACAGCTCTATCGCCCCGAACGGGCAGGCCAGCACGCACATCTTGCAGCCGACGCATTTGTTGTCGTCCACGTAGTACGCCATGTAGTCGTCGTTGCGAAGGATGGCGGTGGTGGGGCAGATCTTCGCGCACCAAGCTTCGCTGCATTGGGTGCAGGCGGTGGGGATGTAGACCGCTTCCTCAAGGAAGATGCTGACCTTGATGCGCGATCGGGCGGGGTTAAACTCACCGTAGTGCTTCATCGAGCAGGCCAGCTCACAGGCTCGGCAGGCGGTACACCGTTCGGGGATGATGCTGAGGATCTTCGCCATTCTAGCCTCCGTCTACTCTGAACGGATTGCGACTTTCTTCATCTAACCCCACGTCGTCATCCCTGTCAAGGGAATTCAGGGCACGCGTAGAGGACCAGGCGGATGCGGCCCGCAGTGGCCCAAGTGGCCGCCAAGGCCGCACCGCAGGCGCATGGCGTCTTACGAGCAATCAACTTACCCGCTGTAGACAGGCGAGAGCTCTATTCCATTGAGGGGGCAGTGGAGGCGATCAAGCCTGGGGTCTTCGACCAATACACAGAGGGGGAAAAAGACAATGGGTACGACGTCCTTGTCATGAGAGGGCTGACCATCCTGATGGTCGTATGAGCTTTTACGATAGGGAAGGATCTGCCACTGCGTGGCTTTCAGGCAGGGTTGGGGCTACTCCAGGAGGTCTGGCTTCCGCTGTTGTTCGGCTTCTACCTGGCCGGACTCTTCGAGGTGCTCATCTCCTGGAAGCTACTCGCCACATGGATGGGTGCGAGGAGTCCGGCGTTCAGGGCATCCTGCTCGGGCGGCTGGTGGACTGCTGATGCTCAGCGAGCCGCATGTCGTCTTCCCTTTGGCCGCCTCGCTCTTGAAGGAAGTCCGGAGGCGAGGGTCCCCCCTCCAATCGCGCTCAGGGTACTTGCGAGGCGCAGTGTCCGATACCTGGGCTATTGAGCGGGCTTATAGAGGTACGGGAGACTTCACAAACGCGCCACCAGCGGCCGTAGTCAGCGCGATCGGCAGCGACCATAGCTGCGGGTTCCCGTTCAAATCGACGCAGGGCTAGCAAAAGTCAGACCCACGTCGCACCAAGCGGAAGAGGAAACCGCAATTCAGAGCCATCGGCCGGCAATGTTCTCGGCCTTCCGACTGGCACAACATCCTTAGTCTATCGAGAGACGGGATGGTCCTACTTGTGATTTGAAAGCTTACTACGAGCGGCGGGTTATCACGTACTTACCTGCCAACCTTTGAAACGAAGCGACTCTCCCTTGTCAGGCAGGGAGGAACTCCTACGGTGTGGCAGTTTCATTGGAAACAGACACCCATCCTTCAGCTTGCTGAGGAGCTTCTAAGTTGACGTTATGAGCCTGCATAATCCTGAAGCTGCATCTGCTGAAACAACTACATGAACGAAATCACCATAGCAACCGTCACGAAGAGCAACAAACCACCAGCCGCAAGCCACAGCAATATTGTATCCCCGCGATCCACTGCACCCCTCCCTTAGTTTAAATAAACGAAATCACCATAGCGACCGTCACGAAAGTCAACAAGCCGCCAGCCGCAAGCCACAGCAATATTGTATCCCCGCGATCCACTACATCCCTCCCTTAGTTCTACTGGTTAGTGATTAACCCAAGCACCCGACAACGTCCACCGCCAGATGTATTCCGGCTTGTATCCCATGGAGGCAATCTTACAACTATCCATGGAAAACCTATCTCAAAACGATCATAGCAACGACGTGGCCATCCAACCAGTGCAGCATAACATCCCGCAGATCAGAAACCTAACGAAAGTTTTACCGCATTGGCCCACAACATTCTTCCAGGAACCCGCAAGGAGAGTATTTCGCTACCCTCTTCCTTACCTCCTGGAGTCTTTGTTCCATGTAGATCGATCTGAGGTCGATACTCCCGGCGCACCTGATTGGATCCGATGGCTAGCACCAACGTAGAAGTCGCATGTCCTTCGATCAGGAGTAACCCGAGGCTCCTATCCACGGACAGGCAAACTTCGTGTAGCAAATTAACTGAGGCAGACCCTATTGTCAAGACAAAAATGCAGTACCTGGACAGGGCGATGTGACGGCGCACCCACGCTCTCTCGTTCGCCTAACAATGGCTCTCTGGCGGGGTTGATGGACAACGCGAAGACCACGCCAGGGAGAGGGTCCGCCTTGGACGGTTCCTCACATCTTTTTGTGATGGTTTACTGGCCCGAGGAGGCACAACAGGAGCAATGGAAAAGGGGTATCCTCTGAGCTGCGATGGCTCAAACTTCTCACGATGGGCGCCAGTGAGCCTGGGAGTATGTCAATGTCTCTATTGGGGCGCTCATACTCCTCACCGCAGAGAACGAGCACTATTTTAGAGTACTTACTCACCTATTGACACGATACCCGAAGAGGATTATATCTTAAATATGCCCCAAGATGCTCAGCGTAAGGGGTGCGCCGTAGAGTCGTCCGGTCGGTCCACAATATCAGTGAGCGGATAGCAACGTAACCCTGCTTGACGCGAGGAGGTATCATGCCATGTTGCCAAAATATCAGAAACTGCTGGTGACTACGGATCTCTCACCCCTCGGAAACACCGCAGTCCTCCATGCCTATGGGATCTTGGCGGAACGGGGAGGTACTGTCATCCTTTGGTGTGCGGTTGACGTATCAGGGATGCCGGACCCGCTCTACGCTCAGCCCACGCCGGGGGAGACGCTCGCTGAGGAACGGGCGGAGATCCGGGAAAAGCTGTTCTCCTCACTGGAAGCACTTGTGCCTGAGGAGGTTCGTACAGAGGGAAAGGTAACCACGAAGATACGGGTAGTGGAGGTCTCCGGACCGATCCATGATACGATATGCCAGGAGGCTGCAGCCCAGGAGGTGGACCTCATTGTGATGGCATCCCATGGCTATTCCGGGATGAAGCACCTGCTCCTGGGCTCAGTGGTAGAGCATGTGGTGCGGTTAGCCGATCGCCCCGTTCTCATTATCCGCAGCCGGGAGTGAGGACTCTCGCCGCTCACTTTGCTCGTCATGGCGCGACCGGTGGGTGATGGACCGCGAATCGCCGGCGCCGAAGACTGAGTCGCTGGACAAATCAGATAGGGGCACTCGTGGGGCGCAAGAACCATTCGAGGAGCCGGTGACCCTACCAACCGAGGATGTCCTCGACCTGCACGCCTTCGCGCCGAAGGAGATCCCGTCGGTGGTCGAAGAGTACATCGAGCAGTGCAGGGAGGCGGAGATATCAGAGGTTCGGCTGATCCATGGGAAAGGGACGGGAACACAGCGGGCCGTTGTCCAGCACCTACTGGGGGGCCACCCCGGCGTCATCTCCTTCACCGACGCCCCACCCGAGGCGGGGGGATGGGGAGCAACGATCGTCCGGTTGAGAACATCAGAAAGCTAGCGGAGGCTCTGACAGAAGCGCATAAAGAGGGTCCTGGCAAGTCCATTGAGCGTATCGATCCGGGTCGGAAGCTGCGCAAGGATCGCATCAGGCCGGATATAGTCCTTGACCCCGTCAAGCTCCTGCGTGAAAGTCCTCACCCACTCAGAGACCATCGATGCCGTGACCTCAAGGTGAAACAGTAGGCCATAGACGTTGCACCCGAGCGAGAAGGCCTGACACTCATACAGCGCCGAACTGGTCAAGCTGACTGCCCCGGGCGGTGTGTCGAAATACTCGCCGTGCCACTCGAACACCTCAATCGACTCGGGGAACCCGCCGAATAGCCGATCGTGCCGCGCCGCCGCGGTGAGCCGGATCGGGTACCAGCCGATCTCCTTGCGCGGCCCTTGCCGGATCGTCCCGCCGGCCGCCTTTGCGATGAGCTGGGAGCCGAGACAGATGCCCAATGTGGGAACATCGAGTGCCAGCGCCTCTTTCAGGAGTCGATCCTCCGCCCTCAACCAGGGGTAATCCGCTTCGTCGTTGACACTCATCGGCCCACCCATGACCAGGAGCCCGGAATACGGTGACAAGTCTTCCGGCACCCGGTCGCCCTCATACAACCTGACCGTCTCCACAGGCCGCTTCTGCTTCTCAAGCAGGTCAAGGAAGATGCCCGGGGTCTCGCATCCGATATGCTGGAAGACCAAGAGCGGTTTCATCTACCACTCTCCATGCCTTTGTTGGACGTACCTAGGTTCGCCATGGGTGCTCTGGAAGATCGGAAAGCCCAATGACCTCAACCCCCGCCTTTGCGACAAGATGATCGTTCTCAACCGAACTGCCGCTCACTCCAATCCCTCCGACCATGATGCCTTCTGTGTTCACAATGGGAAGCCCTCCAGGAAAGGTAATCAATCCTTCATTGGAGTGCTCAATCCCAAACAGCGGACCAGCGGGTTGAGAGAGCTTACCGATCTGACCCGTGGGCATTCCGAAGAAACAGGCAGTCTTAGCCTTCTTGACGGCAATATCGATACTTCCTACCCAGGCATCATTCATCCGGGCAAAGGCTTTTAAATTGGCCCCGGAATCCACTACCGCAATACACATCTGGGTACCGATTTCCTCAGCTTTTTGAATGGCAGCCTCAACGGCTTGCTGCGCCTCTTCAAATGTCACATGCATTGCCTTCTCCTTCTGTTAGAGCCTCATACAAGGCTGGGTGTCCATGATCTTGCTCAAGACTAAAACTCCCCCCCGTCTATTGCATGCAGCTTGGGTAGTCCTCAGAACCAGCCGCGGTACTTGAAATATACTCCCATCGCCACTCCAACGGCAATCATCGTCAGCAACGCATACATCCAGCCGAGTGAACTTTCGAGCCAGGGCAGGTTGGGAAAATTCATTCCAAAGAAGCCGGTAATGAGCAGGAAAGGAATGGCTACGGTGGCCCAGAAGGTCAGGCTCTTCATGATTTCATTGGTATGATTGGCGGTGGCGGAAAGATGGACGTCAAGCACGCCGGTGAGGATGTCGCGATAGGTTTCAGCAAAATCAAGAGCACGGACGATGTGGTCGTAGATGTTGCGGAAATACGGCTGTTGCGAACGGAACCATGGTTCGGTACGGTAGAGAAGATGATTAATCGCCTCGCGCCCAGCCATGGCCACGCGGCGAAAATCAATCAACGCGCGGCGGAGCGCAAAGATATCTGCCAGCAGCCGGGGCGTGGGATTCTCGAGGATCTGCTCCTCGATTTGCTCGATGCGGTCCTCCACGGTGTCGAGCACGGGCAGATACTGGTCGGCCATGAAGTCGAGCATAGACTGAAACAGGCGGCCTGGATGGGCCATCGTGGGGTCGGAGCGAAATTTCGGAAGCACGGCCGCCACGGTGCGGCTGGGCGTGGGGCCTTCGCGGACGCTCACCAGAAAATTCTTACCGACAAAGAAATCAATCTCGCCAAACCAGCACTCCTGTTTCTCCGGGTTAAAGTGAATGGAGTTGAAAATAACGAAAAGATGGCCGTCATACTCTTCGAGCTTGGCGCGCTGGCGGTGATTGCGGCAGTCCTCGATGGCCAACTCGTGCAGGCCAAGCTGAGCGGCCAGATCGTCGAGCGCAGGGCTCTTGGGGTCGTCCACGTGATACCAGCGGAAGCCATTGCGCTCTCCGATCAGGCAGGTGGCAGCAGAATCAGTCATCTTTGAGTCGTGAGTTCCTTGCTATTCATATCGTAACTACTCAGGTAGATAGGCTGAAGGCTGAAGGCTTTTAGGGGTAAGCTATGCGTGATCATACAAAACTCCGAAAAGGTCTTGAATGGCTCGATTCGCGCCTTGCGAGACAATTTAGAACCTTCAGTCTTCAGCCTTCAGTCTAAACACCTGAGTAGTTACTTCATATCAAGAGATTGTTGGCCTGTTCGCCGGCTTCTTGAAGCATGGGTGTGAGGCTTGATGAGGGACTTGCGCCAAGTGAGATCGGAGGAGGAGAGGGAATAGGTTGGGCCGAACAGCCCTAGGCCTCACAACGACCTGACAATAGATAGGCGACGACGTCTGCGGCGGTGTAGCTTGTCCGGCCGCCCAGGAAACTACCGATGGTCACGAGGTCGTCGCCGCTGGTGACGATCGGCGGCTCCAAGGTACCGTTGGTATTGATCTGCGGGTGGCCGATGACGGAGAGCAGCGCGTTGCACAGGCACTGGCGGCCGATCGTGTCCTCCAGCTTACCCCCTTTTTTCACGTAGGCGGCCTCAGGCTCACTGGGACACCGGTAGTCCACTTTCCCGTCCACCGTCATGAAGGCGACGCGCAGGTAGCCCATATCGCAGATCCGCTCGCGCGTTGCGCCCGCGGCGGGATTCTCGGCCCACTCCACGACCTTGATTGGAAAGCCGGTGGGCGATACGCGGGGCTCCGTGCGAACGTCTACCTCTCCGCGGGCCGCGTGGGCGAGCACCGAGCGCTTGATCGGCTCTGCGAGTCCCGATTCGTCGCAGAAGGCGAAGAGCGTCCCGACCTGGACTCCGGCGGCTCCTGCCTTACGCGCCGCAACCAGGCTCTCGGGGTGTCCGGTCCCACCCGCCACCCAAAACGGCAGTCCCAGATCCCTGATCTTCGCGAGGTCTACCTCATCGCATACGCTGTAGATCGGCTCGCCGCGCTCGTTGAATCGTGGCTCACCACGGGGCGGGGCGTTGTGGCCACCGGCGGTGGGGCCCTCTATCACGAATCCGTCCACCCGGCCGATAGCCTTGCGGGCGAGCATCTTCGCCAGGGAGTTGCTCGCCACGATCGGGAGGAACTTCGGCCGCGCAAGTGGTGCCGGCAGCGTCTCCCAATGGGCGCTGGGGTCAAACTCAAGGTATTCGACGGTGTCGGAGGGGAGCCCCTCCACGTCGAATCGGAGCCGGGCCGGGTGGTGCCCAGCGAGTAAGTCGAGCGCCCCTGCGATCTCTCGCGGGATCCCGGCGCCCATCAGGACGTAGTCGACCCCGGCGAGCATCGCGCCGTAGAGCGTCGGCAGTGTGAGCATCTGAACCTTGGTGAGCAGGTTGATGCCGACCGGTGCATCGTGTCCCTCCTTGGCGAGGAACACTTCGACGAATGTGGCCAGCATGGTGAGCTCCTGCCGAGCGGGAGCGACCACCTGGCGGTACATGGGGAGCATCGTGTACGGCTCGCCAGGCGCCCGACCCTCGGGCCGATAATGGCGGCGTATGGCCTCGTCTGCGGCGCGACGGATCGGGAACTGCTCGATCCCTCGGCGCATGTGGCCGCCGCGATCGCCATCCTGCAGGCGCCGCACGAACACCGTATCGATGCCGGTGCCGGAGACGACCCCCATCTGGCCAGTTCGTGCCACGGCGTTGGCCAGCCGCCAGTCGGAGACAGCGGCACCCATACCGCCTTGAATGATCAGCGGAAGCGTTGAGCGCTCTTCGATGGAAGGAGTAGGGCATCGACGATCCGCTCCCGCGCCTTCACCGGTTGCGATCGATAAGGGCTTCTTCATACCGCCACGCGACCGGTTACGCAACTACGCGAGGGCGAGTGGTGGGGCTCGGCTCGATCCGCATCGCAGGCCCGGCATGCTGCAGTGAATCGCGTGCGATTTGAGCCGGCCACCAGCCTGCTCCGCGCACCACCGCATACTATTGCCGAACACCCTTCCCAGGCATGAGATCGTTGATTATGGCGCATTCTAGGAGGTCACTGTTTTATGCATCTTGCCCAAGCATCATTGTCTATAGCCTCACAATCGGGATAGGTAGGGACGGGCCTCGCGGCCCCTCTCCTCCCACACCACCGCACATACGGATCGCGTATGTGTGTCACCGGTCACAAGGAAATGTACCACAAATGGTCATTAGAAGTGTATCAGAGTTGAAATAGGGATAGGCACTATTTCGTGAGGCTCCTTCGTGGTCTTCCTCTCCGCAAAACGCTTATTACTCGCCCCAGCTTCCTACTCAATCCCCCGATGAACCCATCCCTCCCCAGTGGTCGCCCTGTCATCGTGTGTCTTCGAATCGTTTCCACGTCTGGGGCATTATCGTCCGAGTCAATGTGCTCTCTCCATGACTCCATGGAAACACCCACTGATTCCTGTATCTCAATGACATCGACCATCTCATCCGTTCCACCGATGTGAGCGGCCGCACTGGACCATTTCCAGTGCCAGGGCCTGTTGACCATCCCAGACCGCACCGGATTCCTCTCAACATACCGTATTGCCGCCATAAGATAAGGCTCATCAAGCAGACAGGAATAAAAGCGTCCCTGCCACAAGTGCCCGGAGGCCTTCCTCTCTTTGTTGAAATATTGAGCATACCGCATATGGGCCACACTGAATACTTTAGCCAACGATGCCTCTTCCTGCGGCTGGACAATGAAATGAACATGATTGTCCATTAAGCAATAGGCCCATATCGACAGGTGAAATTTGCGGCTGTATTCATTCACCCAGGATAAATATTGAGAACGATCTTCGTCGTTCCGAAAGACCGCCTGGCGATAATTCCCTCTTTGTGTAACATGGTAAGGGTGGCCTGGCACAACGATCCGAGCAATACGTGGCATGCAAGATCACTATAGCAAACACCACAAATTGTCAAATAAATAGTGTCTGTCCCTATTTACTATTTTGTCCCTATTTACTATTTATGCCTATTTATGCACCTATTTATGTTTACCTCGCCAGGCCATGAACCTCGCGTGAGCCTTTTGCATGCGAGCGGAAATCGATTGCCGACAGAAGAGAACGTGGTAGGATTGGGAAGGACTGGGGACCTAGCAAAGAGTGGAGGCAACGCGATGGCAGGATCACCGGCGAAGGGCGCCCTCATCCATTACCACGAGATCGCCCTCAAGGGGAAAAACCGAGGCTTCTTTCTGAGGCAGCTTGAGGCCAATCTCCTGCTGGCCACGCGCGATCTCGATTGCGGCCCGCTCCGGAGGCCTGCCGGTCGGCTGTTCCTACAGATGCGCGAAGAGACCTCGTGGGAGATCCTGCGACAGCGGCTGAGCCGAGTCTTCGGGATTGCGAACTTCGCCCCCGCCTTCACGATGGCACCCAACCTGGAGTTGCTCGCGAAACGGATCGAAGAGGAGGTCTCGGGCCGTTCGTTTCGCAGCTTTCGCGTAGCGGCCCGTCGTGCCTTCAAGACCTTTCCCCAGACCTCCCAGGAAATCAACGAGATAATCGGCGCCAGAGTGCAGCGCATCTGTGGCGCCAGCGTCGATCTCACCAATCCGGACCTGACCATCTACATCGAACTACTCCCCCACGAAGCATTTGTCTATTTCGAGAAGGTCTCGGGCCCTGGGGGCCTGCCGGTGGGGACCGGCGGAACGGTCGTCTGTCTGCTATCGGGCGGGATCGATTCGCCGGTGGCGGCCTACCGGATGATGAAGCGGGGCTGCCGTGTCGTCTTCGTCCACTTCCATAGCCAGCCATTCGCCGACCGAACCTCACAAGAAAAGGCGATCGAACTGGTGCGACTCCTCACCCGGTACCAGTTTGCCTCTTGCCTCCACCTGGTGCCCTTCGGCGAAATTCAGCAGGAGGTAGTCTCTCACGTCACGGGGCGCCTGAGGGTCCTTGTGTATCGACGGCTGATGCTGCGGATTGCTGAACAGATCGCCCAAAAGGAGGGCGCCCAAGCCCTGGTGACCGGCGAGAGTCTCGGTCAGGTGTCGTCACAAACCATTGAAAACATCGCCACCATCGAGCAGGCATCCTCTCTGCCGATTCTGCGGCCCTTGATCGGAATGGACAAGGACGAGATCACGCAGCAGGCGCAGCAGATTGGTAGCTACGATGTCTCTGTCATCCCCGACCAAGACTGCTGCTCAATGTTTCTGCCAAGGCAGGTGGCGACGCACACGACTCACCGCGAGATCGAATTCGCCGAGCGCCCTCTTGACCTGGACCGACTCGTGGCGCAGGCGCACTCTGTTGCGCGCTCTCTTGAACTGTCGTTTCCCGTTTGAACAGCGGTTCGGCTTTCAGCAATCATCGGTCAGCGCCTTCGCTTCCAGAATTGCGGATCGCCTTTAACGACCCATCATTTTGCTGACGGCTGATCGCTCAAGAGCTGTGCTTCACTTCTTCGGCTGGTACTTCGGGACGGCCAGTGAGCGAATATAGGCGACGATGTCCTTGATCTCCATGTCATTGAGTAAATTCCCAAAGCCGATCATCAGCGGGCTGAACTTCTCTGACGCACTGCCATTCTTGATGACATTAATCACTTGCGCATCGGTTCTGATGTTCATATACGTGCCGTCCGTAAAGTTCCGTGGCTTGGGATTCAGAGCAGCCGCTGCCGGCCCATTCCCTTCACCAGCTGGACCGTGACACGGAACACAGAAGGTCGTAAACTTCTCCGGCGCCTTGAGTTCGGCGGTAGCCGGCACGGCCGTCCAGGCCCCTGCGCAGCCCACGACCAAAGCAGTTAGCAAGATCACTTGAACGGTCGCTTTTCTCACCATCGATTCCTCCTGTAAAGTGGTTCCCGCTCATCGCATACAATGAGCAACGAACATCTCACTAAAGACTGCGCTCCAGATTGTCCTATGTCAAGAGAAAGTTGACCTATCTTTAAGAAGCCCAAAACTTGTTGACTTTTCATGTCATTCCGGCTAGGTTGAGCCCGATATTTGGGTACTGTGTGGTGGTCGAAGAGAGGAATGCAATGGCGCACGCGTATTTCAAGGGGCAGTTTGTTCCGCTTGATCAAGCCAAGGTCAGCATCCAGAACAACACCTTCCAGTACGGGACCGGCATCTTCGAGGGGATCCGGGCCTACTGGAACCCGGATGAGGGGCAGCTCTACCTGTTTCGCATGGTGGAACACTACGTCCGACTGCTCAGGAACTGCCGAGTCCTGAAGCTCACTATCGGTAAGGACGAGAAAGAGTTGTCGGAAATCACCCTCGAATTGCTCAAGAGAAACCACCCCGAAACCGATACCTATATCCGGCCAATTGCGTATGTCGATTCTGATGGGATTGGCCCGAAGTTCATCGGCTATTCCACCGGTTTCGCCATGTACACGCTGCCGCTTGGCGACTACATTGATGTCTCAAGGGGGATCAAGGTGGGCTTTTCTTCCTGGCGCCGGATCAACGATAACGCCATTCCGGCCCGCTGCAAGGTCACGGGCGGCTACGTCAACTCCGCACTGGCCAAGACCGAGGCCCTCGAACATGGCTACGATGAGGCGATCTTTCTCACCGAGGGGGGCTTTATCTCTGAAGGATCGGCGGAGAACATCTTTCTCGTTAGAGGGGGGAAGTTGATCGCGCCTGCCCTATCTGAGGATATCCTGGAAGGGATTACGCGCGAAACAGTGATCGAGTTGGCTCGGGAGGAACTGGGCATCGAGACGATCGAGCGGCCAATCGGCAGGACGGAACTATACGTCGCCGATGAGGCGTTTCTCTGCGGGACGGGCGCCCAGATCTCGCCGATGATCGAGGTGGATAAACGATCGCTGGGCACCGGCAGGATAGGGCCGATCAGCGCAAAGATTCAAGCGCTCTATTTCGACGTGGTCAAGGGAAAGCAGAAGAAGTACGCGCACTGGCTAACGCCAGTCTATTAGAAAGCCCACGCCCCGGTAACGAGGCCGACGTACCCCGTCCCCACGATGCGGATCTCCACCAGTCCTACCTCCCCCCACTATGCCCTGATCCTGGCAAGGCCTCGGCGTAACGCTCCAGATCGGCATCCACCATCATCTCGATCAACTCGCGAAAGCCGACCTCCGGTTGCCAGCCCAACACACGCTTCGCCTTGGATGCGTCCCCCTGCAACAGATCGACCTCGGCAGGCCGTTTCAGCGCAGAATCTTCAATCACGTGCTCCCGCCAATCGAGCCCTGCCCTTGCGAACGCAATCTGGGCGAGCTCCCGGACTGACTACGTCATCGCCTGTGGCGATGACGTAGTCATTCGGGCTCTCCTGTTGCAGCATCAACCACATCGCCTTCACATAGTCACCGGCATACCCCCAATCCCGCCGCGCCTCCAGGTTTCCCAGCTTCAGCTCCGTGGCCAAGCCGCGCTTGATGCGCGCGACACTATCGGTGACCTTCCGGCTCACAAACTCCTTGCCCCGGCGAGGGGACTCGTGGTTAAACAGGATACCCGAACAGGAGAACAGCCCGTAGCTCTCCCGGTAGTTGACCGTGATCCAGTGGCCGTAGAGCTTGGCCGCGCCGTATGGGCTTCTCGGATAGAACGGCGTTCGTTCGTGCTGCGGCACCTCCTGGACCTTGCCAAACATCTCGCTGGTGCTTGCCTGGTAGACCCGTATGCCAGGATCCACAAGGCGGACTGCCTCCAGTAGGCGGGTCACCCCCACGGCGGTGAACTCCGCCGTGAGGACCGCCTGCTCCCAGGAGGTCGGGACGAACGACTGCGAGGCGAGGTTGTAGATCTCGTGCGGCCGGATCTCCTGGATGAGAGGGATCAGGGACGCCTGGTCGAGCAGGTCTGCAGGCTTCAGCGTGATCCGCTCGCGAAAGTGCGCGATCCTGTCGAACGGCTCGGTGCTGGCCCGCCGCACCATCCAGACCACCGCGTACCCTTACTGCAAGAGGAACTCGGCCAGATAGGAGCCGTCCTGGCCCGTAATGCCGGTGATCAGCGCCCGCCGCGCAGTCATCGGGGCTCCCCCGCAAGCCTTCTGACCTCCTGGGCCCGCCCCTTGGGACAGACCAGTACGCCGTCCTTGGACGCTACCACGATCATCTCCGACAGTCCAACTGTTGCCACCCGCGGCCCTGTCGAGACAATGACCGACTGCGTCGTGTCCAGGGGCTGCACCTCACCCACGATCACATTGCCGTCATCGTCCACAGGCAGCACTCGAGCCAACGCATCCCAGGTCCCCAGATCATCCCAGGCGAAATCGGCTCTGACCATCGCAACCCCCTCATCCATCCGCTCCAGCACGCCGTAGTCCACCGATTGCTTCTTAAGCGCGCTGTACTCCAGGAGCAGCGCCTCCTGCACCCCCCACGCCTCGCGGATGCGACAGAGGCCCGCCCACACTTCCGGCATATGCCGGGCAAGCAGACTTTGAATGGTGACATTCCGCCAGAGGAAGATGCCGCTGTTCCAGTAGTGATACCCGTCTATTGCCAGGTGCTCAGCCGTCCGCCGATCAGGTTTCTCCAGAAATCGACGGACGCGGAAGGCACTAAGAGGCCCGGCAAGCGGCTCACCGACCTCCAGATACCCGTACCCGGTCTCTGGCCGGGTAGGGGGGATCCCGAACATCACGACCCAGTCCGGGTACGAGGCGAGCAGCTCGGTCGCCCGGCGCACTCCTGCCGCAAACGCCTCGCCGTCCGGGACGTAGTGATCAGCCGGTAAGACAATCATTATCGCTTCTGGGTCAAGCCGCTCGAGATGTAGTGAGGCTAGGCCGATGGCTGCCGCGGTATCTCTGCCATGCGGCTCGAGCAGGAGATTGGCTGCGGGAAGCTCGGGGAGTTGCTCTCGAACGAGGTCGGCATGCTTCTTCTCAACCACCACGGCAATCTGCGCCCATGGCAGCAGGAGTCGCACCCGCCGGACCGTCGCCTGCAGGAGCGACTCGCTCCCAACCAAACGGAGAAAGGCCTTGGGTTGTGCCTCTGTGCTGAGCGGCCAGAAGCGCTCACCCTTCCCGCCGGCAAGCACCACCGCGAAGACATGGGGGTTACTTCCCGTCGCTCCGTCCGTAGTCATCCTGAAGTCGGACAATGTCATCTTCCCCGAGGTAGACGCCGTTTTGAATTTCAATAATGGTGAGTAGGTGTGGCCCAGGATTCTCGATTCGGTGATCTGTCCCTACCGGCACAAACGTCGATTCCTGGGCGGAAATGACCAAGTTCCGGTTCCCGATTACCACCTTAGCCGTGCCGGCCACGACAACCCAGTGCTCGCTCCGGGAAGCGTGTCGCTGCAAACTCAGACGGTGCCCGGGATTGACCTCAATCCGCTTGACCTTATACCCCTCCCCTTCCCCAAGGACTGCCCAGCGTCCCCAGGGACGTGTTGAGGTTAGCGTAGTTTGCATGTGAGACCCCTCGTCTGTTGTGAAGGCATCAGGCTTTCCGGCTTTTCCTACAGCACCAAACAGCGGATTCAAAAAGATACTGGCACCTTATAGAATTACACGGTGGAGATCACTACTGTCCGGTTCATTTTAAGCGCAACTCACGCAAAGCCTTTATTGATGAGGCTTTCCGAGCATGTCAAGGTGTAAACGATTTCAACTCACGTCAGAAAACCGTATTCTTATAAAACAAGAAGTTACAAACTCTGAAATGCTGATTTCACATTTAACCGGACAGTAGTGGGTGGAGATCAATAATATTACTGCGATACGTGCGCGAGGTCCCCGTACGTCTTCTGGTAATACTCCCGATACTCCCCCTCCTTGATACGCGTCCACCAGGTCACATGGTCCTCATACCATCCGACCGTTTCCTTGAGTCCCGCCTCAAAGGGAATGCGTGGTCTCCAGCCCAGCGCCCGCTCCAACTTCGACATGTCGAGGGCGTACCTTCGATCATGTCCGAGCCGGTCTTCGACGTGTACGATCAAAGATTCCGGCTTGCCAAGGGTCCTCAGGATGAGGCGAGCTACGTCGATATTGATCCGCTCGCAGTTGCCGCCGATATTATAAATCTCCCCAGGCACGCCGTTTTTCAGAATCAGCGCCAACGCTTCGCAGTGGTCCTGCACGTGCAGCCATTCGCGGACCTGGAGGCCGTCTCCGTAAAGCGGAAGCGCCTCACCGGCAAGGGCATTGGTGATGAAGAGCGGAACCGCCTTCTCCGGAAACTGGTAGGGACCATAGTTATTAGAACTCCGGGTGATGATCGCCGGTAGCCCGTAGGTGCGAACGTAGGCCGCAACCAGAAGGTCCCCCGCCGCCTTGCTGGCCGCATAGGGGCTGTTCGGGGAGAGAGGGCTGTCTTCCCTGAAGCGCCCCGATGGCCCGAGCGAGCCATATACTTCGTCAGTAGAGATCTGCACCATCCGTGGGACTCGATGCCGGCGGCACGCCTCCAGAATAACCTGCGTCCCAAGCGCATTGGTCTCCACGAATGCCCTCGCATCCTGGATGCTTCGATCCACGTGCGATTCGGCCGCGAAGTTCATCAGCACATCGAATCCTTCCTTGAGCAGTCTGTCTACCAACTCAACGTCGCAGATACTCCCCTTGATAAATCGGTATCGAGAATCGCGCTCAACATCGGCCAGATTTTCGAGGTTGCCGGCGTAAGTCAGCCTGTCGAGATTCACGACGCCGCAATCCGGCTCTGTCGCGAGAATGTGGCGAATGAAGTTCGACCCAATAAATCCGGCTCCACCGGTCACAAGGATTCGCATGGCTACCCCAGCTTCACTGCCCAATTGTATGGGATGTCCGGGCTGTCAGGGGGGATTCGAAACTCATCCGGCTCCTGGTAATTGTAGAGCTCGGTCGGGAAATTCATAATCGCCGACATCCGATCGCCTACCGCCTTGTATCCGTGGATCACCAGGGGCGGGATCTTGACCAACATTGGATTCTGCTCACCAATGAAATACTCATTGAGCAAGCCTTTTGTGGGAGAGTTATCGCGGGAATCGAACAGAACAACCTTGGACATGCCGAGGACCCCGACAAAGTGGTCGGTCTGTTTCTTATGATAGTGCCATCCTTTCACCACCCCTGGATAGGCAGCGGTGATGTACGCCTGTCCAAATCGTTCAAACTCCTCCCAGTCGCTGCGTAGCATCTCCGTAAGGAAGCCTCGCTCATCTGGGACCCTGCGTAGCTGCCTGGTTTTCACACCGTCAATAAGCGTCATCGCACCTCGCGCCTCACACCTTGAACGTTGAACATTGCACGTTGAACTGTTTTTACACCAACCCCACCTGGCTGCTATCCCCGAGCATCAGTCGATAGGCCTTCGGTTTCCCGTCAGATCGGAACACCTCGACGTTCTTTCCGATGAGACTATCCTCCAACCTCCCACTGATATCGGTAATCCGGCACTGGTCCAGGATGATGCTATGCTCGATCTCACTGTTCTGCACCAGTGTGTCATGATAGATGGAGGTGAAAGGCCCAATGTAGGAGTTGATGATGCGGCAGCGCTTGCCGATGATGACCGGTCCTCGAATGGTGCTGGCCACAATGCTCGCCCCCTGTTCCACGACCACCTTCCCGATAAGGTGTGAGGCCTCGTCCACTTCTCCCTCTACTCTGGGGGTGATCGCCTCCAACATGATTCTGTTTGCTTCGAGCATGTCTTCAAGCTTCCCCGTATCTTTCCACCAGCGACTGATGATATGAGGATGGACCTGATATCCTTTGTCGATCAGGTACTGGATGGCATCGGTGATCTCCAACTCGCCCCGCTGCGAAGGCTGTATGGCGTGAACCGCCTCAAAGATCGTGCGGTCGAACATGTAGACACCCACGAGCGCCAGATCGCTTTTAGGGTACGCGGGCTTCTCCTCCAGAGAGATCACCTGACCATCTCGAAGCTCCGCCACGCCAAACCGCTGTGGGTCACGAACCCTTGCCAGAAGGATCTGAGAGTTGGCGGCCAGCCGCTTGAACTCTTCTACCAGGGAGCAAATCCCATCTTCGATCAGGTTATCTCCCAGATACATCACGAAGGGATGATTCCCCAGAAACGGCTCAGCGATCTTGACTGCATGGGCTAGTCCAAGAGGCGCTTCTTGCTCGATATATGAGACATCGAGACCCCATTGCGCCCCATCCCCTACCGCTTCCTGAATCTCACGCTTCGTATCGCCAACTACGATCCCAACCTCCCGGATCTTAGCCTCCGCCATTGCCTCCAGCGCATAGAAGAGAATCGGTTTATTGGCGATAGGCACGAGCTGCTTGGCGCTGGTGTGAGTGATCGGACGCAGGCGGGTTCCTTTGCCTCCACTCAAGATCAATGCCTTCATGGGGTTTCCTTGGCCGCGCTCAGCACCACTCCACCGCATGGGCCGATGCGTAACGAGTGTCACCGATATTAAAGTCCGAACTGGCAAGACGATTCAGCGCTTTTTGAGAGACGGAGAGAATTGTACGGAAGGAGCCTCGGCTTGTCAATTTTGAAATATCTGGCTACTGCTAGCTTCCAGATTCGGTGTGAGTCATCGGAGGATCCACATAAAAACCGGAGGAGCCCAAAAATGAGGAGGGGAAGTGCGTCCCCTCCTCATAATGACCGAACCCCGATGGACGCCTTACGGCGTCCACGGCGCAGAAGCTGGTCGAACCACAATGCCTTGAGCGCCCGTATTCGTTCCAAGCTCCAGATCAAGTGTCACTTCCGTGTTCAGGTTACCAACTTCGCCTGATTCGAATGGGGTATTATCACAATTGTTTGCCCCTAAGACACATCCCACGGTCATGGTATCCACCCACACCGGCTCTTTGAGATAGGCATACTTCGATTTCGCCCCGTTATTGGTCAGGCTATCGGCAGTCGCAGGGTCGCCTGCAGGGCCTGCCAATGGGGCGCCAGTCGTCAACTGCAAGGGAATATCACCCACATGTACGCCGCTGCGGCAATCGGGGCACAGGACGCCAATCGGCAGATTGGAGACATACGTGCCCCCAGTTGGGCCGGTACCACAATCTAATACGGAACCGCACAGCGTGGCTATACCCGGATCAAGGGTAATGACCGCCTTGACCGCTCCCCCTTCGAGGTAGACCCGCTCCGCCAGCAGCGCCGAGCCGGGGTTCTGCATCCCTACACCCAAAGGATTATTATTCACCATGTCATCATTGATATCGATCTTCTCCAAGTCATAGACGCTGACATAATCCTCAAAGGTGTTGGTGACAAAGGCGTAATAGCAGATCACGCTCGGAGAGGCCGCCGCGTCCTCTACGCCATCGCGATCGGTATCGCACTGACTCTTCTTGCCAAAGGTGACGCCATGTGCACCAAGACCTGCCGGCACCATGAAGCTTCCCCACGGCAGCCCGGTGGTCGGGTCCATGCCGGTAATCAAGACATTGAAGCTGGCCTTATTGGCGGTTACCACAAAGCGGCCATGGGTCGTCGCATCTTGGGGGCTGATAGGACTCTGGATCGGCAGATGGGCCCACCGTTTCTGCTTAATAGTCTCTGGGGGCGCTGCAGGCGCGAGCGGATGCGGTGTGGCCAGATCTGCCATGAGATCGGTTACTTTGACCGCCAGGTTGCCGGCGGCGTTCTTATACACCCCAGCGGCAGTCGCCTCCAACCAGGTCGTGTTGTGATCGAGGTGTGGAGTCACGAAGGCGGGGTCGATATCGTAGATGGCAAGATCTGCAGTCCCAGCGTTTGCCGCTACGCCCCTCGCGCAGCCCCCGGCCCCGAGACCATTTTGGATCCCCGTCGCTAAGGGGTTCGTGCCGCCGGTCGCGGTAGCGGCCATATGTCCGAAATCGACGTCGAATATGGAGGCCGAGTTGTTAAAGGTATCTGCAACGATGAAGTGGTTCTCATCATCGCAAAACCAGAGGCCGTGCGGTCCCGCTTTGCCCCGCAAGAGACCGATATTGGGATTGAGCCCCGCTTCGAGCAACTCGGCGCTGATGGCCGCCATGGCAATACCACCCATATGGCTCACAAACCAGCTATCGCGGTTCTCAGTGCCCGGCGCCACCATTACATGAGCATTGGCGGCACCGGAGCGAAACTCGCTGACGATCGTCTTGGTATTGGCATCTATCAAGGACAGTCGATTGTCGTGCCAGTTGGTGGAGATGACGACATCCCGACTCGGCGTGTGACCCGGCCAGGCATTGTGCGGGTTGTTGCCCACGTTGGGGATACGGGTAACAGTCCAGGCGGTAGTATTGATGACTTGGTAGGCCCCATCGAAGTCCTTGACCGAATTCTTTTTAATTTTCGTCGTCTTTTCGCCGACCTCTTCCTGACTCTGGGTGCTGACCCAGACCTCGTCACCAAAGCCGGGAATCGGCGGAAGTCCAAGCGGATGCTTGTGCGCTCGCGTCAGGCCGAGCGCATCGTTCGGGCCTTTCGGTGTATTGCCGGCGGTACAGACCTCGACCGTCATGTAGGGGTGAATCTTGCAGATATATTTGTTGCAGCCTGGCGCCAGACCGGTTATCTGATCGACATAAGAGAAACCCATGCCGGCCTTCACCTTTTGGTTGAGATCCTTTGCCTTCTTTTTGTAGTTGCCGGCATAGCCTATAAACCCTGAGTCCTTGCCATACTCTGCGTTTGTAAAGGTATGCCAAGTCCGGCCGGTATTGATCACCTTCAGGTATTGATCGGGCTGGAGCACAACCCGCTTCACATCCTTGAAGGGGTCTGCCTTCTTATCTTTGCCGCCATCTGTGAACCATGGATCGGCATCCAGAATATTCAGGACGATCTCTTTCCCGCTCGGTTTTGTCGGTGTCGGGATACCGGCAGGATTATTCTGAATAAATGTTGCCAAGGCATTCAATTCGTCATCCGTAATCTCCTGGACTCCGAACCCAGGCATAGCAGCATTATCCGTGCCGGCTCTTACCCTCGCTTTAATCGCGGCTACGTCGCGGCCCGCAATTTGCGGCGCGATCCTCTGGTCGGCAGGATCATTCTTGACCCACGACACCCCCCCGAGACCCTTGGCGCCATGACAGCTCCCGCATGCTCGAGCAAAGATCGTGGCCGGGTCCTGCGCCTGGATGGAGCTGGCGTAGGCATCTTGACCGACGAATATCCCTACCGCCACTGCAAAATAGATTGACAACCTCTTCATGATCCAGCACTCCTTATCTCAAGCTCAGTAAATGTGCCGTAGCTCCCATCTTCTCGTCCTTCCTGATACCACATGAGCCTACAACGCGTCCATGGGTTTACACGTTGGGGCTCTCAGTAAAATCCCCCCCAACCCATTAAAAGAGGGTTGGGGGGGATTGCATAACAGCCTGGAAAACGTTCTAACTAACCATACGGCAACCGTTAGCAACCAAATGCGATATCAGTAGTCCACGCCCTTCTTTAGCAGCCTGCTCGCGGGCGCCGGCGCATCGGGATTCAAGTTGATCAGGTTAGGGCGCATCATCTCGTTGTCCTCATGTTCAGTCATGTGACAGTGGTGAACGTAGCCGTACCGATCACCGCCATCGGAACTGCCGCTCGGATCGAAGGGGAAGTACAGATCCTTTGCCTTCGTTTTCGTTGAGAGATCGGTGGGCGCATAGCGGACAGCGACTCGAGTCACCTGGCCGGGAAGTGCGATCACGGTATCCTTCCACCCGGCCTCCTCCGGTCGAGGCGGAATCACGGATCCTTGCAGATACGGCTTGACGTCAGGATTGCCGCCGTATTTGTTCCCGGACGCATCAGATGGATTGTACTTCAGGGGTGGTCCGAATCCTGGAATAAAGCTGCCCCCAGGGAACGCCCCATTGTAAGCCGCGGTGTAACCGCCCGTGTTGAAGTTCTGCCGGTTAAGAACCTGGAACGTTGTCCCGTGCAGGTGCTGGGCGTGGGACTCTTCAGTCAGGTTGATAAACTCGACAACCTCGATAGTGCCCTCCCCATTAAATTCCGAGTAGTTATTGGTGACACCGCCAAGTGTGATCGGCGTAAAGTCGCCATAGGGCCTGTCCGATTCGCCGGACCACTTCGTGTTGTTGGACAGGATCTCCAGCTCCCCACCAGGATAGTCGGTTGATACACCGGTGACCGGGTTGATGGCGGTCTGTGGGGCACTAAGGACGTTATTGAAGACAATCTGACGAGTCAGGGCGACCTTCTTCTTGCTCACCTCCAGCTTCCCCTTTGACGGCTTGACCAAGCGCACAATCTTGGCCTTCTTACCTCGTACCCGTTTAACATCAGCCGGATCATAGCTGGTGTCAGGGGCTGAGACCGCCGACTCCACGCGGAACTGCATGACCCTGCCGAGGGTCGAAGGATCCGGCGCCGTTCCGTTGGGGTATGGCGCTGGAGCCGAATTGGTCAGGATCATGTTGTGCCCGGCATGGTCGGCAAAATCGATAATCACCTCGTATCGCTCGCCGGACGTGATCGGCAGGTGGTCGACCTTGACCGGTTTATCCAGGTACCCGCCGTCGGTGGCGATGATCCACATCGGGATGCCCAGGTTCAGGTCGTAGATGCGAGAGTGGGAGGCGTTGATGAAGAGGAAGCGGTATCGCTTCGGCTCGACTTCGAGATACGGCCATGCCTTGCCGTTGACCACGATCGCATCGCCGAAGAAATCTGGCGCCCAGTAGGGATGTTGGGGGTTCGGGCTCGACTGGACGCCGCCGGCAGTGTCAGCCGGCCAGAAAAGCTGCCCGTTGGTGTCGAACATCCGGTCCTGGATGACCACCGGGATGATCTCGGCGGAGCCGGGTAAGTTGGAAGGCAGACATTTTTTCGACTTCGGATTACAGGAGTTGATGGGAGGGTTGGCAATTGCGTTACTCACCCACACCCCGGTTGCGTCGGTCGGAATAATCGCGGGGTCTTCAATCACGTAAGCGCCCGCGATCCCCGCGTACAGGTTCAGACGCAGGGCACCCAGGACGTGATCATGAAAGATCAGCGCCGAGGCCTCCTGCCGGTTGGGATAGTTGTAGACGAAGCCGTTGGCCGGAGCCGGGGCAGAGGTATAGTAGCCATGGCCTTTTATGCCAGTGCTCGTGACCCAGGCATCCGGTCCGCCGTCCAACTCTGCCGGGACGAGGCCACCGTGCAGGTGGACCGCCGCCGGGATAGGGCCGGCATAGTTTTCGGCGCACTCACTTCCGGGCGTCGGAATCTCTCCCATCTGTGCGGCATGATGGCAATCGCCGGCCTCACCGTTCAGCGGATCGGCCCAATGTACCGTCTGATCCACAGAATACTTGTAGGCCAGCACCCCAGTCGTCGCGGCGGTTCCGAGATCGTTGACGACCTTCAGTTGCGTCCCTATATCGCGAATGGCTACGAATACCGGGCCGAGATAGCTGTCTCGCGTGTAGGTCGAATCGATTGGAGCCGGACAGGCCGTACCGTACACATACCCCCACGACCGTGTATTGGCCGTCACACCCGGGGTGGCGGGTGGTAACACCTTTGCATCGAACTCGCAGATATGGATCTCGACCGGCCCGATACCGCCGAAGGTGGCAATGCCAGAAGTACCGTCGCCGCCGATAGCGAGCAGCGGCAGCGACTGCGCGAACTGCGGAATGGTGCTGGCATCTAGCGGGCTTTGGGCAGCCGATACCGGGGAAACCGCCGTCACCGCAGCCGTCAACGCGGCGACCAGCGTAAGCCCCACCCTCTTACCCCTTACCAGTAAGTTGCTGATACTCACCTCATTCATATGTACGCCTCCCACATGGTGATAAGTGTCGGCGGAAGATCCGCCACCATGGAACACCGCAGCTTATCGTAGTGTTACACCAATTCTTTTACGATCCGTTCGTGGCCAGCAGCTTCGACGAGCTTGCCGTAGGTAGTTCGACGGCAAGGCAGAGCGGAGCAGCAGAACCACTACTGAAACACTACATTCTACGGTGGGGGAGCATATGCTCAGTTGCGGTGTCTGTCAATACGCTTTTTGGCGTATATAGTCTTATCCTGTGTAGTAGGGACAAGGGAAAAAGAGGTGTGCGCAGGGCGTCCAAAGCCTCATTTGCGACGAACCAAGGAGGCGATCGATTTGCCCGGAACGGCTTCAGCGACGCAAGCGTTGCTTGAGCCACTCATACCCTTCTCGCCCACTCAGGTAGGAGCCGATGGAAAAGGCCCCCCAGCTCAGAAGCGACGCGAGGAGGGTGATGTTGAGCTTCAGCGTAGTGGAAAGCGGAAGAAACGGGATCGCAACATAGGCTGGATAGACTAAGAAGCTTGCAGCAATGAAGGTAACGCCTGCCTTGAACCGAAAATGTCGGTCAGGACCGCCTGGTGGCACGACTGGTCCCCGCATGGCGTTGAAAGAACCTGCTCCAGCTCTCAGGGCGCACTGCGCCTCACGCTATGACGCCAAAAGGGCTGGAAAAAGTCTGGTAAGAGGTCGAAGATGCCTCGTTAGCTCTCGCTGAGGCGGATCATCAGATCCTGACCAGTCCGGAGCTTGGCCTGACGCCCAAGGTCATTCCATCGGCGGAGTTCTTCCGGCGTGACATCGTGGACTCTGGCGATCTCCCACAGGGTATCGCCTCTTTTCACCCGATGGTACAAGGCAGGGGCTGTGGAAGCAGGAGCGCCACGGCGAGCCTTACGGTTGCCCTTGACGGTCTGAGCGACCACCTGTGATGCCTGTCCTGAGCTGAGTCGAAGGGACTGCCCAGGTCTGATTTTCGTCTGGCCTCTCAGATCGTTATCGTTCCATCGTCGGAGTTCCTCAGGCGTCACAGCGTAGGCTTTGGCGATCCCAAAGAGCGTATCGCCAAGCTTGACGATATGGACGGTAGAGCGAGAGGAGGGTGGAGTAACCTCTGAAGCCCGCGCTACGCCTGGATAGGAACGGGTGGATCGAGCAACGGTTGTGGCTCGCTCACTCGATGGTTTAGCCGGCGACAATCGGAGCAGCGCCCCTACCTTCAGCCCATCGCTAACTTTTACCCCATTGAGGTTGGCGAGCCCGGCAGCGGTCGTCTGGTGCTGCGACGCGATCGACCACAAGGTCTCTCCTCTTCTGACCCGATGCCATCGGCCTGCGGCCCGAACCACCTCCCGCGCAGAGGATCTCGGCAACTGATCCAGATTAGCCAGGAGGATCTCCTTGGTGCCAAGCGGCAAAGAGATCTCATGCCCAGTGGAGGTCACAGGGGTGACCCCACGCATCAGGGCTGGGTTGAGATCATGGATGACATCGGACGGAACGCCTACCACTCGAGCAACGGAACGCAAATCAATAGCCCCGGGCACCGTCGCTCGCTCTACCTCCCATGGCTCCTCAACCGGCGCAGTGAAACCGTACCGAGCTGGGTCCTTGGCAATGATGGTAATGGCCATGAAGGCCGGGACAAAGAGCTGGGTTTCTTTCGGAAGCCTTAACGACCAGAAATCGGTGGTTCCCTGCTGTTCGATGGCTCGCTGAATCCGATACTCCCCTGCGTTGTAGGCGGCCAGCGCCAGCGGCCAGGAATGAAACATTCCGTACAGCTCTTTCAGGTAGGCGGATGCCCCTTTGGTCGCCTTTTCCGGATCCCGCCGTTCATCAAGCCAGTAGTTCACCTTCATCCCGTACCGATTCCCGGTTCCCTTGATGAACTGCCAGATCCCAGAGGCCTTCGCCTTGGAGTAGGCGCGATAGTTAAAGGTACTTTCGATATACGCCAGATTGACAAGATCCAGAGGGAGGCCCTGATCCCGAAAGATTCCGCGCATCATCGGCAGGTACCGCCCTGAACGCTCGAAGGCCCGGTTCATCACCCCCTGCTTTCGAGTTTGATAGTACAGGATGTAGGCCTTGACTTGCTCGTTGAGTACGATCGGCACGTCAAAGCCGCTTACGTTCAGTTCAGGAATCGAAACGATATCGCCCTCTGCGGGCGCCAGCCTCTGCGCTTCTTCGGGGGCGACGAGGTCAGGGGCCGCCTCCGTATCGGCTTCGTCCTCTTCCTCCTCCTGGTCGTTTGGCTGGCTCATGACCTCTTGACCTGGAGAAGCGCCAGAAAGTGCCGCTTTGAGGAGGGCCGTTTCTTCGATGAGCTGGAGGCGAAGGTTACCCGAAGTTGTTCCCCCTGAGATCGTCGTCAGGATACTCGTTGAGATCTCCAACTCTTCCCGGGCCTTGGCTCGATCCCCTGCCGTCAATGCTTGCATCCCCCTGGAAGAATGGACCAACCCATTCCGAAGGACCCTCTCGTCTTCGCTGGGCGTTCGAGACGTGCTGTCAACGGTTGCGCTATGAGGTTGGACGCTATGAACACCAGGGGGCAAGACGACAGCGGCTGTGAGCTGATTACCAGAGTGGCGTAGCGGCTGTGGGGCTATAGTGAGGCTATGACCACGGGTCGGCTCCTCGGAAGATAAGGCGAAAGTAGGGGCAAGGAGCGACACGCTCAACGAAATAGCGCCCGCTACCCCTAGGAGCCTTCGGGAGAATCGCTGGTCCATCTTGACCTCCTGTTAGGGTTATTAGCCCAAAGCCGGCAAGCATCAAGAAGCCGTGGTGATTCGTTCTTTCTGCAGAGTCCCAACAGCGACGGGCGATTGTAGGGCTTTATACCCTTCTTCGATCGGTTTGTCAAGCATTTCATCTGACCACAATCCACCACCTCTTTTTCACAAGTGCGTGTTTTGTCGTCGGACGGCGCATCTGATGCGGGCGGCCTAGCGGCGCGAGCCGCAGCCCGGTCACTGCGCTCTTCCGCCCGAACGTCGCGGACACTTCTCCCGTGTCCGATCTCGGTCCTCGATCCGTCCGCCGCCTTACCCGACGGGCAGCGGCAGCGCGAGGATCCTGCCGCGAGCCCTCAGCAGCACCTCCCAGGCGGGATGACGGGCGCAGATGCG